>MDTG01259823.1_pt1 | contig 14074 bp, 11 predicted proteins | sample 811421 | NCBI WGS metagenome assembly MDTG01 (sample SAMN05326645, study PRJNA326480) | marine metagenome | isolation source: seawater | place: Pacific Ocean: South East | collected 2011 | reverse complement strand
CAGTGCACACAAATAAAAACGCACCCTCGCCACCCTTGGTTTGGTGAATTGGTTTACACCGCATTTTCAGGCAGTCATCAAGATGCTATTAAAAAGTGCTTAACCATCCAAGAAAAAAACGATAGCGAAGCGGCAGCAAACAACACACAAAGTCAGTGGGACGTTGCTTACTTGCCAATTGATCCTAGTGACTTAGGTCGTAATTACCAATCGGTTATCCGTGTAAATAGCCAATCTGGAAAAGGCGGCGTGGCTTACATTATGGAAAGTGAATTCGGTATTAATTTACCGCGCTGGATGCAAATTGAATTGAGTAAAGCTGTGCAAGACTACAGTGTTAAACACAGCTGTGAAGTTGACAGTGAAATGATTCACACCATCTTCCAAAAGCAGTTCATACAAGCCAATAATCACTGCGATCAACAATATCAGGTATTGGGTTATGAGGTGCATAAACAAGGAAGCCAAGAATCAATTCAAGCCAGTATTTGTGATGGCAGCATTCACGGTGAAACGGAAACAATTCACGGCCAAGGTAAAGGCGTTATTTCAGCCTTGAGTGATGGTTTACATAAGACATTGGGAATTGATTTTCAAGTGCAAAACTTTGATCAGATTGCATTAAGCACTGGTACTCATGCTCAAGCTATGGCATTTGTTCAGATTAAAGTTCATGGAGAAAGCTTTGTTGGCATAAGTCAAAACGAAGACATCATGACCGCGACCATCAATAGCGTGTTAGCTGGAATCAATAGCTACCTAGAGTACTCAAAAGTTGCGGCTTAACGAGCACCAAAAATACGTTTTTATTGAGAGAGTAGATATGAGCTTAAGCAATACGCTTAAGCTCATTCACCTGCTCTAATCTCTGATCGACCTGCTTCACAGCTTGCTTATAACTTGAGCGCAAGTGTTTCTTCAAATGCCTCGTCGCTTCCTTATAAATAATGCCTTTTAAACGACAAAATAACGCCAATAAAAATACACTGTCTAATTCGGTTAGGGCGGGCTGACGGTTTGCCATGGAGTTATAACAAGAGCCACAGCCTCCGCGAAATGTATAAGCAGAGTTACTTAACAACACGCCAAAACCCATCATGCTAGCCAGTACTTCACTGGCTTCTGCAAAGAACTTTACTCCTCCTGGAGGTTGCAATTTTGATTGCACAATCAAATGCTGAGCAAGCACATGAGCATAACTGGCACTTAAATCTTCAGGCTTTAATGTTTGATGCGGGTTATAAAATACAAATAGCGGATGCTGAGTAATGATCACCGGCACGTCTTTCCCATAAATACCGTCTCTAGGATATGAATTGCGGTAAATAAGCGCCAACTCATCTTGAGGAACAGGCTGTACTTCGCACTCATTATCTATATCTCGTTCAACCAAGGACTTGAGTTCAAAAGGCCAATGACGCAAACCTGCATAACGTAAGGTGTGTTGAAAAATATTCTGCGCCTTCTCATCCACACTACTTACACGGCCCGGAAAAAACTCATTACTGGGAGCGACTAAACGGGTTCTATTGAAAAACTCTTCGTGGTCAAAGTTCTGTAACACCCAAGCAACCGTCGTAAAAATAAAATCAGCACTATTTGAGTCGATTAACGGTTTGGGTTTAAAAAACGACGGCGTTAAAAAAGCAGGCACAATACTTGGCATAAGATACTCTTGTCATAACAGTTCGGACAAATACACTTTTAAAAAAATCTAAAAATACAGTTCTATTTAAATTAACATACTATAGACAGCACTTAGACGACAAAGATTCCTAATATGACATATTTACCCGCTATTGAAATTGAGCCCTCTAATCAAGGCGCCAGCCATACTGTTAATGCCAGTATTATTTGGTTACACGGATTAGGCGCAAGTGGAGATGACTTTGCGGCACTGGTTCCCGAACTTAAAAACATGCTGGGTGATACCTGCAATAACATTCGCTTCATATTTCCTCATGCTGCAGAAATTCCAGTGACCGTGAATGGTGGTTTTTCTATGCCTGCTTGGTACGATATTTTAGATATGCCTACCAATACTAAAAATGGAGAAAGTGCAGAGCGTCAAATTAATCAAGACCAGCTTCTATCCTCCACGAAAGAGATTCAAAAACTAATAGATCGTGAAATCGAGCGAGGCGTAAACAGCGAACGTATTGTAATACTCGGTTTTTCACAAGGAGGCGCTGTTGCTTATCATGCGGCTCTTACTTATCCACAAACACTGGCAGGCTTAGCAGGGCTTTCTACTTACTTCCCCACACTCACTGCTCCATATAGATTCATGCCAAGTAAGCAAAATAAAAACATCGACATTCAAATCTATCACGGCAGCCAAGACCCTGTAGTTAACGAAAGCCTCGGACTAAAAGCTCAAACTGACTTAACTCACTTAGGCTACAAAACACAATACCAAGACTACCCAATGGAGCATCAAGTTTGTTATGAAGAAGTGCAAGATATTGCGCACTGGATCCAAAAAAAATTGAACCTCAAAACAAACTAGAGCTTCAAAGCAAACCGTCTTAGTTTTTCTGTAATACTAGCAAACGATTATTAGCAGGCATGGCAAGATTATCGATTAAAACCAAATCACAATCCTTAGCCACCTGCTCAATCTCAACCAAATCTTTAATACCCGCCAGCGGATTTACACAAGTTTTTAGCCACTCATCCAAGCTTGCATTGCCTTCACTGGTAAACTGTCCATTTTCATTAACGGGTCCATAAATAATAAACAAACCACCATGAGGTAATATCCCGCTCACCTTAGTGAACATATTCCTCACGCTTTTATCACTAATATAATGAACTGTATTCGCCGTAAACACATGATCTGTGATTATCTCAGGCCAATTTTGATCGACATCCAAAACCAATGGCGATAAGACGTTATTAAGCTGCGCCTCATTAATCCACTGCAGCATCCCTTCATGATTATTCAATAAATCACTTGGCTGCCATGTTACATCTGGTAATTCTTGTGCACAAAAAACAGCATGCTGTCCCGTCCCGCTACCAATTTCTAATAATTTAATAGAATTAGCCTGCTGGCCTTTTGAAAGCAAGCTTTTTAGCGCATCCGAAATCGGTTTCTGATTACGTAAACACGCTTCTGAAATAGGTTTAACCATAATAAAAGTCCTACAAAACTGTACAAAAATAATACTAAAGAGTGATAGAGCTGTATTGCGTTAGTGCGTAACGTTGATCAAATACTAAATAATAAAAAAATAACCAAAAACGCCCAATATAAAAATAACCAGTAACTGACTAATCCGTAAAAATATAAGAAAAGGATGCAATTATGCTAGGTAATATGATGGCAAAGCCATTACTCATTTCAGACCTTATAGAACACGCTGAACGTTCTAATCCCAAATCTGAAATCGTTAGCCGTCGCTGCGAAGGCGACATTCATCGCTACACCATGCACGACGCGGCAAACCGCAGCCGAAAACTAGCAAATGCTCTAACCAAGCTTGGCGCAAAGTCATCCGATCGAATCGCAACTTTAGCATGGAATAACTACCGCCACTTTGAATTATATTTTGGCGTATCCGGTATTGGCTCGGTATTACACACCATCAATCCCCGTTTATTCCCAGAGCAGTTGGTTTACATTATTAATCATGCAGAAGATCGCTGGATTTTTGTCGACCTCACATTTGTTCCATTATTAGAATCTATTAAAGATCAAATTCCAAATGTAGAAGGTTTCGTCATTATGACCGACGAAGCAACGATGCCAACCACTAGCCTAGACAACGTAATTTGCTACGAAACCCTTATTCAAGATGAAAGCAATCAGTTTGAATGGCCTGAGTTCGATGAAAATACTGCCGCTAGCTTGTGCTACACCTCTGGAACTACCGGTAATCCCAAGGGCGTTTTATACAGCCATCGATCTACCCTTATTCATGCCATGTCAGAAGTCAGCAGAGAAGCGCTAGGGATTAGCAGTGTGACCTGCATGCTACCAGTAGTTCCTATGTTCCATGTAAATGCGTGGGGCGTGCCGTATGCAGCTGCAATGACAGGGGCAAAATTAGTGTTCCCAGGGCCGGGAATGGACGGCGCATCCCTATGGGAACTCATTGATTCTGAACAGCCTGATTTATTGCTAGGCGTACCAACTGTTTGGCTTATGCTGCTTAATCACATGGATGATATTGGCAAAACATTAGATTCCGTTGAGAGCGTTGTTGTAGGTGGATCAGCCGCTCCGCTTTCAATGATTAAAAAGTTTGACCAAGTGCATAATGCGTTTTTGATTCACGCATGGGGCATGACTGAGATGTCGCCCATTGGCACATCAAATGCCAAAACTGCTGCCATGGAAAATATGCCGCTGGAAGAACGCTATAAATTACAACAAAAACAAGGGAAGCCTGTATTTGGCGTAGAAATGAAAATTGTTGATGATAACGGTCAACCTCAACCACACGATGGTATCGCTTTTGGTCGCTTATTAGTTCGCGGGCCATGGATTATAAAGCAATATTATAAATCTGATGACATGAGCAACTTCGAAGATGGTTGGCTAGATACCGGTGATGTTGCCACCATTGATGAAAATAATTACTTAGGCATTGTTGATCGCTCTAAAGATGTTATTAAATCAGGGGGGGAATGGATTAGCTCTATCGATCTAGAAAATGCGGCCGTTGGTCATGACGATATTGTTGAAGCTTGCGTCATTGGAGTCGCTCATGAAAAGTGGGATGAACGCCCAATACTACTGGCTATTCGCAAGCCAGGTTCTGCGGTATCTGGTAAAGATGTACAAAACTTTTTAGCCGATAAAATTGCCAAATTTTGGATGCCTGACGAAGTCCTCTTTGTTGAAAATCTACCTCATACCGCCACAGGTAAGCTGCTAAAAATCGACTTACGTAAGGAGTACCACGACTATTTAATGAATAAATAAGTCGATCTCGACCTCAAATATTAGAAACAATCTGTCTTATCGCAGTAAGCTTAAGTAGCAGTAGACTAAGGGTGAACATTTGTATGCTCTTTAGTTTACTGCGATACTTACGGTAACTATTCGTTATCGAGCCTATAATAATTAGAATGACTGCAACCACTATCCCAAGCGGTGAAGCTGAAAGTGCCACTCGCGAACTGAAAACAGAAAAAAACGAACTCATTAGCCAGTATGCTGTGCGTAATAATTTCAAAGCCTTCGGCCAATGCATGACAACCATAATTCCTTACTTTGTATTGTTTTATGCCGCTATCGAAAGCATCAAGGTTTCTTATTGGCTCACCGCAGGGCTAACACTACTATTAACATTCTTTATTATTCGTGTTTTCGTAATGCTTCACGATTGTGGCCATAATTGCTTATATGAAAAACCACGAGAGAACAAAATCTTTGGTTTCATATTTGGCGTACTTTGTGGCGTTCCTCAGTATGTTTGGTCTAAACACCATGACTATCACCATGCGACCAATGGTAATTGGAATAAATACCGAGGCCCACTAGCTGTTCTATCGGTAGACCAATATGGCGAGCTGAATGAAAAAGGGAAAAAATCTTACGCTAATCAGAGAAAGCTGCGTTTAGCACCTATGGCTGGCTTCTTATATTTCATTTTCAACCCAAGATTCACTTGGATGAAAGGTAGCTTGCAACTAGCTGCTTTTTATATCAAACAAAAGCTATCAAAGGCTTCAAGTTCGAAATCAAGTTCAGAAATTCTTACAGAGTTCAAAACGAACTACTGGAATGATTGGCAAGAGTACGCTCATATGTCTGCCAATAACATTATATTACTCAGTGCTTGGGTATTAGCGGCGAGTTATTTTGGTGTGATTGAGTTTTTTACGGTTTACATCATAGCGGTTTCGTTAGCTGGAGCTATTGGTATCATCTTATTTACTGTGCAGCATAACTTCGAAGAATCTTATGCTTCAGGTGATGAAGGCTGGAATTACTTTACAGCAGCTTTAGACGGAACCAGTTTTTTACAACTACCAAAACTTCTAAACTGGTTTACCGCTGATATTGCTTTCCACCATATTCATCATATGTCAGCCCGCATCCCTAATTACAACCTTGTTAAATGCCATGATCAATACCAACACTTGTTTGATCGAGTGAAAAGAATTTCACTGAGTGAAATCCCCCATGCCTTTAAATTTATTCTTTGGGATAATCACACGAATAAAATCATTAGTATTGAACAATACGAAACGACTTATGGCAAAGCCGCCACACGTTAAAAATACAGCCACTCCAAACCATAGGGAGATCATCACACAGGGTGATTTCCTGAGGTTCTAGAAATAAAAGTGAACATGGCTTTCATTTTATGGCCATTCTAATGATTTAGGGTGATCAGGTAAGATGATATAGCAGTTAATAAGCAATCTATAACGCAAATCCTGTGCTAGTCTTTTAATAAGACATAATTAAAGCACCGCCTGATGCACCATGTTTGAGCACGTCAAATTAGCAACTATTAATAAACTGATAGCAAGTACAATCATACTAGCCTGTACCGTATTGGGTATTGGCACACTCGTCATTCAAAAAAACATATCCCTTATCGATACGACCTGGAAGCTCTATCAAACTGACCGATCTGATAAATCTCGCCTAGAAAGTGCACTTAGGTCTGCTATTGGTTACGGTGGCATGATCCATGATTTCAAAAATTTCGTTTTACGTAATGATCTTGAGTATATGGAGACAATTCATAAGGATATTGGCTTTGCTGAAGCCATTATCAAGCAATATCGTTTACTGCAACTAACAAACGAAGAATCAAAAGCCTTAAACGATATACACAACGTGCTGAATGCCTACGAACAGGCACATATCGAAATAGACCATCTGTTCAATTTGGGATATACAATTACTCAACTTGATGAATTCATAAAAATTGACGATAGCCCTGCACTAATGGGCCTTAAAACACTGAGAAAAGAAGTAAGGAAAAGCTTACCGCCCGACACTCCTCTAAGCAAAGCACGAGTTAATGCAGATCTACGTGCCGCAATAGGATATGGCGGCATGATTCACAACTATAAAAATTATGTACTACGACACGACTTAAAATATAAGAAAACCGCACAGATAAACCTAAAAAGAGCCTATGGCGCAATTGAAAAGTTTCACAGCCTAGAGTTGACACACGCTGAAATCATGGCCCTAGAAGATATAGAAAACACATTAAATAAATATAGTGATAATTTAGAAAGTACTGCCAAATTAATTAACATGAATATAAGTATTAAGGAAATTGATAGGGCGATTCTCATTGATGACTCAAAAGCTCTCAAAGCCTTAAACCTTATAGATAAAGAAATACATGACCAAATATCCAATTATAATACTCAAATTTCCAAAGCTTTAACTATTGTAAAAAATACTGCGAATATTGTAACGTCTGGGCTTTTTGTCTTCCTAGTCATCATCTTTATATTTGGAATGTGGCTAGTGCAATCAAAGGTTATGTCTCCCTTGCTTCGCCTAACCGATAAAATTGTTAGATTGTCCAAAAATGATCTTTCAATAGAATTAGAAAATGAGCATAGCAATAATGAATTAGGGAATATCGCAAGAGCAGTATCCGTCTTCAAAAATAATATAATTGAACGTGACCAATCAGGAATAAAACTTAAAGACGCGAATAATGAATTAAATCTACAATTAAATAATATTATCGAATTAAAAAATCAATCTGAACAACAGACAATTAAGGCAATCGAACTAGCAAAAGGGTTATCTGACGCAAGAAAGTCCGCTGAAATATCAGCCGCCGAAGCAGAAGAAAATGAGTTACGCGTAAGATCCATATTAAACGCGGTACAAGATGCAATCATCACGACAAATAGTGAAGGTGTTATTGAAAGTATTAACCCTGCTACCTCAAAAATATTTGGTTACCAGCCCACTGAATTAATTGGTGCAAATATTTCCATGCTCATCCCCTCTTCTCATATAAATTTGCATGATGAATATATTCTAAATCTCTTTAAGAGAGGGGAGCCAAGCAGCATATCAGAGCCTATCGAGCAAAAAGCTCAACACAAGAATGGCACCCAGTTTTGCATTGAGCTGTCTATTAACACTATTACTCTTGCTAATAAGAAAAAGATTATCGGCGTAATAAAAGATATAACGGAACGTAAAAAATCAGAACAAGAGCTCAAAAAGCTTGCTATGACAGATCCACTTACGATGCTCGCCAATCGAAATCAATATAATATAAAGCTATCCGAAGCAGCAGCCGTCGCTCTACGATACCAACAACCTTTTGCATTAATGCTACTTGATTTGGATAAATTCAAACCCGTTAATGATCTTTATGGACACCCGATGGGGGATTTATTATTACAGCATGTCGCACAAGTGCTATTAGCCAGCTGTCGTGAAACTGATACCGTTGCACGGCTTGGCGGTGATGAATTTGCGATTATACTGCCCTCCAGCCAAAAAACTCTTGATACCGAAGCCCTTTCTAAGCGAATTATTTCAGAAGTATCTAAACCTGTAACCATTGAAGAACACACGATTCAAGTTGGCATCAGTATTGGCATATCAACATTCCCCGATCATTCTGACAACATTGAACAATTACAAGTACAAGCTGATGATGCACTGTATCAGGCTAAAAAAAATGGCCGTAATACCGTCTGTTCCTTCGAACAGAACAAATAATTTCCTTCTAAATGCTTTAAATCAATGATTAGTTAGACGCAATTAGCTATCATTCGCAGATAGACATGCGAGAGTGATATTTATGCCCGTTCAATTTTCAAAGCTCAAGGTGGGCGATAACGCGATTATCGATGAGTGCCAAGTCAGTTCAGATACCTCAACGTCATCATCACAAATACAGCGTTTGATGATGCTAGGACTTACACCTGGTACACGCTTCACCGTAGTCCGCGTTGCTCCATTAGGTGACCCAATCGAAATTAAATTGCGCGGTTTCAATCTTAGCTTACGTCGCGAAGAAGCTTTAGGACTTTGGGTAACAATATTATGACCTCTGCTACATCCAATATTTCCGCTGACACTAGCCGGAAAACCATCGCCCTCATTGGTAACCCTAATTGCGGAAAAACCACTTTATTCAACATTCTCACAGGCTCTCACCAACATGTTGGTAATTGGCCCGGAGTAACCGTTGAGCGTAAAAGCGGTGAATATAAACATGCCGATACTGAATATGAAGTCATCGATTTACCAGGAACCTATTCACTAAACCCTAAACTTGCGGGTTCCAAGGGCAGTGATGATAATACTAACGATGACTCGATTGACGAACAAATCGCTCAGCAGTTTATACATAACAAAGAAGCTGACCTTATAATTAATGTACTGGATGCTTCCAGTTTAGAGCGTGGTTTATACCTCACGTCACAATTATTCGACAGTGGCATTCCGATGATTGTCGCCTTGAACATGATCGACGTTGCTCACAGCAAAGGTATGCACCTTGATCATCAAGAGCTATCTGAGCAGCTTGGCTGCCCTGTTGTGCCATTGGTCGCCAGTAAAGGTGATGGTTTAATTACATTGATGGACAGCGTTGAAAACCGTCTATTAAAGCCACCAGCTCAGCAGCGCACGATCGATTTTAGTGAAGACGCTATGATGAGTGAGCCAGCACTTATTCAAGCACGTTATGAATGGGTCGATCAGGTTTGCCAACTGTCCATGTCGATCAGTGAACAGAAGAATAAAACCCTCAGTGAATACATCGACGATATTGTATTAAACAGAGTCTTAGCCCTACCTATTTTTATGGGCGTGATGTATTTGCTGTTTATGTTTGCCATTAATGTCGGCAGCGCCTTTATCGACTTTTTTGACATTACAGCCGGTGCCTTATTCGTCGAAACACCCCGCTGGTTGTTAGAAAGCATTAATTCTCCCGATTGGCTTACCGCTTTACTTGCCGACGGTGTTGGCGGCGGGATTCAGCTTGTGGCGAGTTTTATTCCAGTTATTGCAGCCTTATTTTTATCGTTGTCCTTTTTAGAGGATGTGGGCTTTATGGCCCGTGGTGCCTTTATTATTGACCGCATGATGCGAGCTCTCGGTTTACCCGGGAAAGCTTTCGTACCACTCATCGTTGGCTTCGGTTGTAACGTTCCTTCTGTAATGGCTGCACGCACATTAAGCAAAGAAGGCGACCGTTTAATCACAACGCTAATGGCTCCGTTTATGTCGTGCGGTGCACGCTTAACGGTTTATGTTTTATTTGCTTCAGCCTTCTTTGTTGATAACGGGGCAAGCATTGTATTCGCCTTATATGTCACAGGTATCGTCGTCGCAATTTTAAGTGCCTTTCTTGTTCGCCGTTTAATTCTTCCCGCAAGCGATAGTAGCTTTGTAATGGAATTACCTCCGTACTTATTACCAACTTTTCGTAATCTATGGATGCACACTTGGCACCGCCTAAAAGGTTTTGTATTACGAGCAGGTAAAGCCATTGTCGCCGTGGTTATTATCTTAAATGTATTAAATTCTCTAGGAACCGATGGCAGTTTTGGCAATGAAAACCAAGAGCAGTCAGCTCTCAGTGAAATCGGTCGCTTTTTAACCCCTGCGTTTTCGCCTATGGGGATCGAGCAAGATAACTGGCCTGCAACAGTCGGAATCTTTACTGGCCTATTTGCGAAAGAAGTCGTTGTCGGTACCTTGGATGCTCTCTACACAACGAGTGATAATAGCGATGAAGAATTCAACCTACTAAATAGTCTAAAAGACGCTGTCGATTCTATTTCGACTAATTTAACCGACGTTGCTAACAACCTAGATGATCCACTCGGTTTGAACATGGGCGACTTAAGCGATACTGAAGGGGTTGCTCAAGCACAAGAAATCGCTAGCAGCACCATTGGCGCTATCCAACAAAAATTCGATGGCCAATGGGGTGCATTTGTCTATTTGTTATTTATATTGCTGTACATGCCTTGCGTGGCAACGTTAGGCGCTATCGTCAAAGAACACGGCACCTACTGGGCTGGATTCAGTATGCTTTGGTCATTCAGTGTCGCTTATGTTTTATCCGTTATTTTATATCAAGGAGCGACTTGGGCAGAGCACCCTTCGAGCTCGTTAATGTGGATTGTAGGATTAACAATCTGGCAGGTTATATTGACGATATTACTGTTTAGAAGTGGTAAAAAACAAGCAGTGAAAGAGAATTTAATTCCTTTAAAGAATATTTAAGTCTGGCTTAAATATTCTTTAAACCTCTATTGAATTCTCATTAAACCAATGGATAAAACGGATATTCTTTTTGGAAGTCGGCCAATTTAAATTCTTTCTGTATTGTTTCAGCAAGATCTAAACGGCGGCTTCTACGAGCATCTAAACCATCAAACTTTAATAACTGTAAACATTCTAAACATACGGTTTTATTGTTGGGCTGGTTGAGCCCTGCGATAAAATTAGCTTTCAGGTGGCGTCGTTTTTGTACGTGTTCACAAGCCGCCAAATGAAAACATTCTTCATCCGACCAATTTAGCCACAGGCGAGTATTTTTAAAGGCGATGGTTTTATCTTTTAATATTTTTAAGCGGCTGCTTTCAATATTAAATGTACCTTGTTCCAGTAACTCACGTTCGCTGTAGGTTATTTGGCGCTGAGGATCGAATAACTCAAAGCTGCCTAATTTTTCAGCCCCCATTGTTTTTCGCAATTGAATAAAGGGCTCAAAATCTTCAAATCCTTTAATCTTCATTTAATGCACCTTGAACTATTGCACCTTGTACTGTTGTACCTTGATGCTTTTTCATAAATTAAAGCACCTGATCTAAAATAGTGGCAATACGGCTATCCGCATCAGTTCGCACTTTAAACTCTACTCGGCGAGAGCGTTCTTTATCTTCATTACCTTGCTCATCGCGAATGACTTTCGCCGATGATAAACCATTGGCAGTAAGATACTGTTTTAGCCAATCTTTATCTTGTTTTACCTCATCCAGACTCATAACAAAGGCTAACGTAGAGCGCGTTCGTGCTTGTGATAAATCCATATTACGAATATAGGCATTATCATCGCTATAAGCGCCAAGCCAGCCACTTGAAGTATGACCTTCAATACGGATTTCTAAAATATCATCGTGATACTCTTCCTGAGTGATGATCTTCATATAACGCGGAAAGAAGTCCGCCAATATGGTTTGAAATTGCTGTTTAAGGTCTGACTTGCCATTATCGAATAAAATTTCGCTATCGTTAAAACGAAAAGATAAATCCTTATCCAGCTCAGCGCCCCATTTTGTCAGGTCATCAGCGAACTCTTCTTGCAAATCTTTATACAATTCTTGGCGTAAGTGATCATACAAAATAGCGACATCTTGAATGCGATTACGCTCAATTTCCACATCAACCATAAACACCACAGATATGAGCATAAAGATCATCATCAGCCCTGCCATTAAGTCACTTACCGCAACCCAATGGCCTTCTTGATCTTTCGATTGCTCTAATTCATTCTCGTCCATGTATTTCTCTTAAGACTCGGCTAGATTTTTATAGTGCTTTAATTAGAAGATTCTGCAGAACGAATGTCTTCAGCCAGCTTCACAACATCTTGTAACTTTTTAGTGAGTGGTGAGTAGTCACTGACAAATTTTTCTGACAAGGCCGTAAGTTGCATACCAAAGGACTGGAGTGCTTTATTTAATTCTTCTTCCATTGAGTCATCTAATACTGCAACTTGACGCTCTACCTTTTCGGCGATGCGCGTGAGCTGCTGATGAGTTAACTGTTGTTGCTGCTGCAGCTGCGCTCCCGATCGCTCCATAACCTCACTCATTTGCTTATTAATACCTTCTTGGGCATTAGTAATGTGTTCAACAGTCCAGCGCTGCTGTTCATGTACCTGTTCAGCAATACCGGTGGTTAAGGCTGCGATACGTTCTTCTAATTGCGGTAAACCGTCAGCCGCATTATTCACAACCGTTGCTAGTCCGCCTAACTGATCCTCTAAGTTAGCGCGCTGAGCTTCCATTCCGCTGAGCAAGTCTTGTAGAGATTCAGAAATACCATTGAATGCATTCGCGTGCTTTACCATATACTCAAAGGCGTTACTGGCTTCTTTCATTGAACTGGCCGTACGTTCTTGCTCGTCAATCAATTGCTGTAACTGCGCACGGTAGTTATTTTGCCAATCTAGCATCTTGCCGACACTTTCATTTAAGCGCTTAAAGTTATCACCATACTGCTCGTTAATACGTGTGTTGAAGTCTTGCATTACGGCTTCAATTGCCTCTACCAACGCCTTAGCATTCGCATCAGCCATGCGTTCTTCATAGTGTTCTAATACATAGACAATTTGGCGCACACCATTTTGATTTTCTGCATGTTGCTCTTTCAATAATGAAGGAACCGATTCGGTATTTTCCGGATTAAATTGATCTGCTAATAACTTCAAAGAAGCATCTAGATCATCAATACTAGCTGCGCGAGTTTGATTTTCAGTTCGGCGATTAGATTGAGCAAAAGTACTGCGGAGTTTTATTGTGAGTGCACCTAACAAGCCTGCAATTGATGACCAAAAAGCCGTTTTCAAACCATCCATAAGCTTGGGAACACTGCCATGAATATCGGTAGTATCAAAACTCCATAATCCCAGCGCCACACCCAAAAAGGTGCCAAAAATACCAATACTGGTAAGAATATTCGGCGCTAGCTCAACCGTTTTGCTTGAATAATTAAAAAAATGGAAATAGATCGTTAAGGCAGTAACGATGCCAATCAGAACCAACGTCCATGGAGAGAACTGCTCCAACATGAAGATATTCCTACAAAAAATTAAAAAACTTACTAATAGACTAGTTCACTCTGCGTCATTCTTCCTTGTTGGAATAAAAAAAGTCATAAAGAGCAAAAAAACTTATAAAAATAAACTGCTTCACTACCAGTCATATTGCGCCAAAGATTCTATAAGAAGACGGTAAAAGACGTCTATATTGCATAAATATCGTTTATGAGAACAAGTAAATAATAATCCCACCTATTAATGAAACATGGTCATTAATCTGTTTGCTTTAAACACACGTATAAGATTGAAGCATTTAACATTTGTTGGTT
>MDTG01278246.1_pt1 | contig 14076 bp, 18 predicted proteins | sample 811421 | NCBI WGS metagenome assembly MDTG01 (sample SAMN05326645, study PRJNA326480) | marine metagenome | isolation source: seawater | place: Pacific Ocean: South East | collected 2011 | reverse complement strand
TGGCAAGTATGTCATAACTGCTATGGAGTCTAAATAATGGATTATAGGGAACAGAAAATCATAGACAAACTGGTAACGGCACGAATTGCCCTACTATTGAAACATCCTTTCTTTGGCAATCTTGCTACCAGACTAAAACTTGTGAACGCCGATGACTGGTGTCCTACTGCAGGTACTGATGGCAGACACTTCTTCTATAACACTAAATTTATAGATAGTTTATCGCCGAGAGAAGCAGAGTTCTTGTTTGGACATGAAGTACTACACAATGTATTTGAACACATGATGGTTAGGATAGGAAACAGAGATCCACGTTTATGGAACATAGCGGCTGACTATGCCGTGAACCAAATATTGAAGGATGGAAACATTGGCGAGATGCCAAAAGGTGAGAAAGGTGAAAACAAAGGTTTCCAGGACGACAAGTACAAGGATTGGCCGGCAGAAAGAATATACGATCATCTTTTTAAGAATGCCAAGAAAATGGACATGAGCAAACTTGGGGAACTAATGGACGAGCATGTCGATTGGGGCAAGGAAGACGGAGAAGGTGGTGACAAAGGAAAAGGCAAAGGTGGTGACAAGGACAAGAAAAATTCTAAGCCAGTATACACCAAAGCAGAACTTAAGAAGATTAGAGACGAAGTAAAAGAAGCAATGGTAAGTGCCGCACAAAGTACAGGTGCCGGAAACCTTCCTGGTGCTTTACAACGACTGGTGAAAGATCTCACAGAGCCTAAAATGGACTGGAGAGAAATACTCCAGCAACAGATAATGAGTACTATCAAGAGTGACTATACTTGGATGAGACCCAGCAGAAAAAGTTGGCATACTTCTGCAATACTTCCAGGACAAAACAATGATGAGATGATTGATATTTGCTTGGCACTTGATGCATCTGGTTCTATAAGTGACGCACAATGTAAAGAGTTTTTGACAGAAGTTAAAAATATAATGGACCAATACAAAGACTTTAGAATACATCTTTGGAGTTTTGACACTGCTGTCTTTAATCCAAAAGTTTTTACGCCAGATAACATGGATGAACTTCTTGACTACAAATTAGGTTCAGGCGGTGGCACAGAGTTTGAATGTAATTGGGAATGGATGAAGGACGAAGGTATCGAGCCTAAGAAGTTTGTAATGTTCACAGATGGTTGGCCTTGGGATAGTTGGGGAGATCCTGATTACTGTGATACTATATTTTTAATTAATAATCCATATGAAAGAGACATTGAGGCTCCATTTGGATTAACGGTACAATACGATGGATAGAGATACAAAAATATTATACATTTCTACTATCATATTTGTTCTTGTAATTGTAGGAGCAACATTAAAATACTATGCTTAGAAATGTTTTCAAATATGTAATAGACCTAATACAGGACCTATTCTTAGACTGGTTGGCTCATCCGGTCACAATTGGTGTTGGCATATTATTACTGTCATTTTTAATATTTCAAATAGGAATTGGCTAATGTATAATTTAGAAAATTGTGGCTGGTGTAATAAATTACGCAATTGGGCAATCGATAGTGCAACAGTTTTATTTGACGATAATCATAACGACCTAAGGGCACTTCCAAAAACTGTAAGATTGCAGATACTTGTTGTGTTAAGTTTTGTATGGAGCACCGTTTTTACGGTTTACTTTTTCTCTATTAGCACGATGTTATGGGGGTGGGTAGGTCTTGTGATAGGACACCTAGCCATAATATTTGCCGCCTATTTTACTTTTAAACAATTTCATAATGCAAGTAAAAGATATATCGATTATAAATTTGGCACTTATCACTCCGCTGGTAGAACACGAGGATATATGATAGGCAGAGATAAAAAAGGGAATCCGTATAAGGTACATTTTGATCCGAACGATCCAGGAGGTGAACATGAGTAAATGGATAGTGGCAATATTGATGTTAGTCGTGATTGCAATGTTCTGGAAAGGTGTTGAAGTTTTAGGTCCAAGCAACACAAACTACTCTATTAAATACGAAGGACCAAAAAAATCTGTCACACAAAGATGGCAAGATGCATACGATTGGATAAAGGAGAAACGTGAAAATCAATCCAAATAATTTTTTTGATAGAGAGTTGGATACATTACCACCTCATTTTGTAAACACAATTACCAGAGCTCACGACAGCGATGTTCAAAAAATGAGAAAATGGATTTATGAAAATTGCACAGGCAGGTATTCAATTACCAAGGACGTGAAGTTTGATGGTGATCAATCAAGATCTGTCACTGTGTTTGGTTTTGAAAATCCTGGTGATCTTACGTTGTTTGCACTGTCTGGTGTGAGTCAGAATACTCAATAATAACTATTGCACTCCATAACTAATTTTAGTATAATATGCGTATATTATATTAATCGATTAATAGGAGAAAAAAGTTAAATGACTACCAAAAAGAAGACATTGAAGAAGTCATCGAAGGCAACTGCACAACCTCAAGCGGCGGCGCAACCGCAACAGGCAACTGCAGGAAGACAGGCTCCACAACCGGATCCCACTGCTTTATCGATAGGCGACTTGAAGAATCTTGCAACAATACTTGATGTTGCCTCTACCAGAGGTGCTTTCAAGGCCGGTGAAATGGCTGGTGTTGGATTCTTGTACAATAAACTTCAGGCGTTCTTAGCCAAAGTGGCACCGGAACAAAAACCTGAGGGAGCGAAAGCAGAGGAGAAAAAATAATGGCAACTCTAATGAACGTGAACAACCAAGCGATGCCGATGGGAGACAACACCGGACAAACAGGTGACAGTCAGACAGGTCCAAAAAGACACTGGAAACACATTGGTGAACTTGCAGACGAGTCTAAGGCAAAGGTTATTATCATGTACAGAACTGTACCAGGAGAGGCGGACAACTGCCTAGTAGTTGGTACAAAGTTTTTGCCTGACATGTATCACAATGCTATAATGAAGGCCGTAGAATCAGATGGTGGGCAGGAGGCAGACGAATTTGCCGACTTTGCCAGCAGACAAACCTTCCCAGACGGCACAAACATGTTAGCATGTCTACACAATGACAACTACATCAAGAAGTTCAAAACCAAAGAGATCATGGTCACATATGGAAACACGGAAGATGGCAAGATCCTATTGAACAAATTGAACGAGATGATAGCAAAAGAGAAAGGCGTAAAAGTCTCTGAGCTGGCACAAACTGATCCAGAAGCACCTGCAAAGGAAACTAAAGCGACTAAGAAAAAAGCAGATGCCAAAGAAACAGCCGCCAAAGAATAGCACTTGGGTACAGTTGACGAAAGATTTTGTCAAGGAATGGCCGGAAGTTCTAGATGGATTACACTTCAAGAACATGCCGGTCAAGTACCTAATGTTTGTAAACCTTTCACTAAAAAATAATATAACAATACACTACGACATACGCAAAGACATCAAACGTAAAAGCCAAGACCATATATCTAGATTCCTAAAAAAAACAATAGAACAAAATTACACAAAAATAAAATCTGTTGAATTAAAATTTGATATTCCTCGCCTTAAGAAAGACATGCAGTCAAGAACATCCTTGCTGATGCAAAAAACTTTTAAATTATAATTATTGATATTTCTTAAAATATTCGTTGAGCCAATCTAGTTCGAAACTTTTTTTAAGTTCTTGCATATCATGTTTATGTAACCTATAATATTCGTTGGCATCCTTGGCTCCAAGAAAAACATATTCTGCGTTTAGTCCTTCGCCCAGTGCATTCCATTTTCTTAACCTGTGTGTTGATTCTACAGTTGGCTTCATTTGTAAAAGTTTTAAAACTTCTCTAAAAGCAGTACGCCAAGCCATTAATGGAGTCGCATTGAAATTATTAACTGAACTTAACAAAGGCACGTACTCATGAGGTGCAGAAAGAGTAAAGTCTAAGCCAGGCCTAGCAGTCTCCATTACTAATTTCTTGTTATATAAAAGCACTGCACCATGGCCGTACTCCAATCCATTTACAGGATTCCTTGCAGAAAAAATATAATGACATGCATTTTTCAACCTATCGGGTTGGAAATTAAAATCGAAACTTTCTACAATATCTTGCTTGGGTGTGACAAAGAAAAAATATGGGGTATCACTCATTGATGCCGCAGTAATATAAGCCAATGACCGCATACCTACCCCTTTGCACCATTTTGCTCTAGGATATTTTTGTTGTAGTTTGTGAAATTTCTCTTCTGCATTTGGCTCATCATAAGACAGGAAGATTATGTCCATAGGTGAACTGTGATAATCTAGATCAAAATGGACTATATTTCCTATATCGTAGAACTGTTTTATATTCCTGCCTGCAGGTGCTAATATGATGTCTCTATCTTTACCCCATGTGTATAGTTTCTCGTCCTCCCACCAACTAGGATAAAAATTTGGAATCTCTGCTCTGCACTTATTATTGACAAGCCATACATAATGACCTTTACTTTGGTTATACGCAGTATAAGGATCATCTAATTTGTAATATTTTTTTTCAATTAGATTTTGATAAAGATTTGCATGGGCATGATAATTTATGTCTTTGAAGTCTCGCAAATATCGTAGATCATTTATTTGATTTTTTAAAGCCTGTGTTGGTATTAAAAAGACATTTCCTTCTTTATTCTCTCCGCCTAAAGGATTAGTATTGTACCACACGTGTATTTGTGACCTTTGATGTTGCTCTGGAATAAAATTAAGATCTATTGTATCCATGTTAATAAATCCAGCAAAGAACCAAAAATATTCTGTCCTCACATCATTAATAACACTTTTAAGCACATGCAAATAACTGTCCACAAAAGGCACAATTCTTGTATCTGCAAATGGTGATTTCCAATTTTCCGTATTTTTAAATCTAACTTGAATACTGTCAAACATTATAAAATTTTTTAATCATGCTACACACATAATCAACTTCCTTTATTTTTAGAAACGGATATATTGGCAAACTTAAAGTTTTTTTGCAAATGGCTTCTGCTGTCGGATATGTATTATTAGTATCTAATGTTTCTTTGTAATGTATTTTTGTTTCTATACCTTGCTCCTCAAGATACTGTTTGAGATTATCCCTATTATCAACTAAAATTACGCACTTGTGATAACTGCTTTGATGCTGTTTATCTGTTTCGATGAACGCTACACCAGGCAGATTATTTTTATATCTTTCGAATATTTGTTTCCTGTTCTTTTGTAATTTGTTAAACTTAGATAAAAGAAACGTAAGTTGATTGGCATGATCGTCTGCCAATAAACTGTTGTAACCGTAGTTGAGATTTGAATTATTCCCGTGTCTTCTAAGGCTGAGCATTAATTTATAGTGATCCTTGCTATCAGTCAAAACCGCTCCACCGCCTCCGAAACTCGGCATATTTTTCATTGGATCAAAACTAAAGACACTGACATCTCCCAACGATCCCGACGGTGCTGATTTATAAGACGCTCCTTGACTCTGTGCCGCGTCCTCAATTAAGAAAATGCCTCTTTTGGTGCAAATGTTTTTTAAGGTCTCGTATTCCGCTACATTGCCAAACAAGTTTACATAGATCAAAGCCTTTGGCATATCCATGTTACTAATTTTTAGGACATCGATATTTCCTTTGCTGTCAGTGTCTATGTAATCAATGTTGCAACCTATCCTTTTGATTGCTCCGCTTGTTGCAATATAACTTAAAGCAGGACAAATGACGCTATCGTTGTCTGACACATTGGCACATCTTAGAGCGAAATATAGTCCGTCAGTGGCACTTGAAACTGCTACTGCATACTTTCTTTTATATTTTTTGGCTAGTTGCTTTTCAAATTCAGATAAAAATGATCCTTGCAAAACCATTCCCGATTCCCAAACCTGCTTTGCTTTTCTTGTAAGCCTCCAACTATATTCATTGTAAAGCCTATCAATACCATTAAATTTTATTTTGTAGCCAGCCATAATAACTTTGTAATCCTTGGTCGAGAGTGAATTCTGGTTGATATCCTAATAAGTCTTTTGCCCTACCTATATCTAATGTTCCACGTAATGGATACAATTCATGGTTTCCTATATCTTCTAGGTCAGATTCACTACCTGTTAATTCAATAATTTTTTCGGCAAGTGCTCTTAAACTTGTTGCCTTACCTGCCGTTATGTTGAAACTTACATTGGCTACGGGCGATAGCGCCGCTAGTATGATTCCTCTGGCCGCATCTTGCCTATATGTAAAGTCCACTTTGTTGTTGCCATTATGTAGGGTGATGGCTTCGTTCTTCATTGCTTTCGCAAAAAATTTAGATACTACCCTGTCTGGCATATCTCCTGGACCATACACTCCACTTGGTCTAATAATATTATAATTTAGGCCAACACGTTTTGAAAAAAGTTTTACCATTCTTTCACCTGTCAATTTTGCCTCACCGTATATGTTTTTTGGTTTTGTCTTTCCGTCTTCTTTCATGCCGTCAGTGAAATCTCCGTAGACCATACTACTGCTAACATAAACAAATTTTTTCACATTAAATTTTTCGGCATGCCATAATAAATTTGTTGTCGTGTTAATAACCTTTGGAATACCGGCTATAGGATCTTTGTCAACTATTTTGGCCCTTGGGTATGTTGCCAAGTGTATTACAATGTCTGGATTATGTGAAAATGCCTTAAGACATACTAATCTGTCCAATACGTCACCTGTAATTACTTGTATCTTCTTAGGATCCCAATTCCTAGTTCTCCATGTGTAAAGTTTTTGCAATTCTGCTTTGGACATTATTCCATACGTGTCCTCATTATCGATCACAGTGATTTCATGATCTTTACAAAGCATCTCAACAATCTTTGAACCAATAAATCCTTTTCCCCCAGTAATTAATATTTTCATCCTAAAACTTTTACTCCGTATTTGTTGGTAAATGCTTTACCATCTTCTCTATCGTTTACAATTGGCTGTCCTTTTATGTTAAGGCTAGTGTTCAAAAGTATAGGACAACCTGTCTGTTTTTTCCATTCTGTAAGCAGTGCATGAAAGCCTGGATTATCCGTCTTACGCACCGTTTGGACCCTACTTGTTGAATCATAATGTATTATGGCAGGGAAGTCTTTACCATGCGTACACGCCGCTGTATATTGCATATAAGGGGTGTTTTTGACGCCTTTAGGTAGCTCAAAATACTCGTTTACGTCCTCTTCTAATATGGCAGGTGCAAATGGTCTAAACTTCTGTCTCTTCTTAATGGAGTTTACCAAATCCTTGATGTCCTCACCCCTCGGGTCGGCCAACAACGATCTATTACCAAGTGCCCTTGGTCCAAACTCTGCTCTGCCACTAGCCACTCCAACCATTTTATTTTCTTTAAGTTCTTTAATCAGATTGTCTACTGGATACTCGCCATCTATATTATGTCCTAGGAAAGGATGTTCCCATTGAATAAATTGTTTTTCATTAGCGGCTATACACCCAAGACTTGACCCAGCGTCTCCAGGATTTGGTATAATCCAAATATTATCGAAAAGTCCTAGATTGGCCAATACTCTGTTTGCGGCACAATTCAAGGCAACTCCGCCTGCATACACTAAATTTCGAGATCCATATTTGCTGGCCCTGTGCCATAAACCTGCTAGAAGTTCTTCGGTTACTGCTTGAATACTTGCGGCAATATCCATTACGTCGGCTTCAGGATGCCAGTTGCCTATACCTCTGTGTAAATTTTCTTTTAACTTGAAAGGCGATTGCTCCACAAAGTCATTATATATGTCATCCTTGTATATAGGCTTTCCGTAAGCGGCCATTCCCATAAGGATGTATTCCTCTTCTGCAGGCTTAAGGCCACATCGATGTGTAAATGCAGAATAAAGTATTCCAATGCTGTGAGGATACTTGATTGTTTCTTTTCTTTCTATCCATATTTTTTCCGCAGTCGATATCGACACAGTGTCCCATTCGCCTATTGCATCAACTGTCAATATTGTTGCTTCTCGGAAAGGTGAGGTGAAGTATCCTGCCGCGGCATGTGAATCATGATGTTTTACATATTCGTCTATTTTTATATTAAAATGGTCAAGATGCCACTGCGGCAATTCTGTGTAACTGAAAGCATCACTCCATTGTGTCGCATAAAGTTGTCTGGTCTTTTTGAGCCATGGCTTTTCGTAGTAAACAACTTTGTCAAAAGGACCGTATGTCATTGCCTCTTTGACTATGCCCCAATTAAGATAATGATCGTTTTTAACTTTGCTATATCTCTCGGCGTGTGCGGCCCAAAGCACTTTGCCCACACCATGTGTTATATCAACCACAGCCATTGCGGCGTCATGATTCATGCAGTTTATTCCTAGTATTCTCATCTGTGTGGTCCTAAATTTCCATGTTTATCTAGTATGTCTTGTTTTATCAAGAATGCCCACATGTCTGCGTCCTTGTGTCCGACTCTGAAATCAAATTGTGTAGGCTGTTCAAAAATTTTATTAGTGTCCTCGTATTTTCCTTCTTTAATAGTATCCATCCATATGGTATAGTTTGCATCAAATTGTTTTCGTGTTTCTTCAGTGGGACAGATAAAGTCCGCTACAACGGTCCTATTCGAGTCGACTGCCTGTTCTGCCAGTGTCCACATACGTAATGATTGCCTTTTCCTACCTTCTGCTGAAAAGTCCCAATCGTCTGCTTCCTTTCTTACTTCGTCTGCGTTCAGCCAAACGGCGTTAAACATCATGACTAGTTTTCTGGCCAAGGTGGTCTTTCCCGAGCCAGGAAGTCCCATTATCAATATTTTCATTTGCTCTTAAACCAACCTTTGGCTCTTTCTAAATATTTCTCCCAATCTTCCAATTCGATGTCATATTCAAAATTTTGTGATGTCTCATTGACTTGTAATTCTTTAGCGCCGTTTTTCAAATGAAAATTTCTAGCCATATCTGTCAATGGACTTAAGGTGACTAGCCTGTTTAGATGATTTGAATCTTTTATCATTTTATACACTTCATTTACTATGGCCCTACCGCCACCTTTCTTTTTGGCCCATACTGTGTATGCAATGGCGATGTCACCTTGTACTCCCGCCCTATGTACTGCCTGCATGGCGGCATCTTTGCTTAAGGCATCCATTTCTTCTACTGTGGTTGGTACTTCGTGTGTAAAGGCAAAACACATGATTGCGGCTACATCTCCCTCACTGTCCTTTAGGCCATAAATTTTTCTTCCGTAGGCCTGTCTGAATGCCAGGTCCAGTTCCGGTCTTACCGGGTCCTCGGAGCAATCAATGTAAGGCATCTCGACCAACTGGTATTTTGGTGACTTCTCAAACGCCTTCCTGATACGTTCTTTTATCTGTTCCATATTTTACTTGTATATAAATGGGTCTTTTTTCTTTAATTCTTTAAGCCTTTTCCTGTATTTGATCTCTTCTCTAATCTTATTGATCATTTTTTTGAACCACGCTATCATTTTTTTTCTCCTATTAATTCTTTAAACTTTGGTAACAATAACATTATAGCATCTGTATGTGCTTTGTCTAGTGGATGAGTTATACCCCTTGGATAATCATTCAACAATGCCCATTGGTTAAAACCCATCATTCTTTCGCCAAAACTGGCCCATTTGGTAAAATCAATTTCGTTGTGTAGTGCGGCAAAAAGAGGCTCACTTGTTCTGTGTTCTTCCATTTCTTTATAGAACAGGCTGTTGTCTGCTAGGGTAAACATAAATGGTATTCTCTTTTTTTGTAAAATATTCTGTAGCCAAATTATAGCGTTCCAACTAAGGTAGGTCTCATGAAACCAATTGGCCGCATGTTTATACAACGCATTCGCAAAAGGCCTCACTCCTGTTTCCTCATACCTCTTATCTCTGGCTCTCCACTGTTCTAACTGCACTTCAGAATTTGCAAGCCGTTGGTGTCTTTCTGCTGATCCCATATTTGTGTCCCATGGTGATATGGATGCCCATCTTTTGTTTTCAAGTCGATAATGTCTTGGAAATGCCCAATCGTATCTTGAAGTAAAAGTCCACATTACCATAACTCCCCCTATATCCATCGGTGGGTGTTTTGATACTTCTTGGAATACCCGTCTGGCAATGGCAGTGTTTCCTATGCCGCCATGGGCAGTATTAATAAACTCCTTTTCTCCTGGTGGTGTTTGCTGGTAGAGTTGATACGCCCACGCTTTTTTTGATGGCACTTTGCCGTCCTGCTCGTCACCCAGTTCGTGACCAAAAGTAAAACTACATCCGCCTGCTATGTACTTAATTTTCATATATTCTTAAAACCTTATTTAAAAGTGGAAAAGCATCTCCAAAATTTTCATTTCTGTATTTGTCAGTTTGTAAAATCCTCTGTTTGCGTTGTTCACGTATCTGTGGCGTATCTCTGTCGGTAGCATTCATATATCTCAGGGATGGTTGAAAATCAGTTAACATATGATATCTTGTGTTTACAATATCCTTTACCTGCTGTGGTAGTGTTTGTATATTGAACACATCAGGGTCGAAACAAGTGTTGACATAAAAAAACTTAGGTTGATACTGCGCCACCCATAAGGCTATCTTTGCCCAATTGAATACATTGAATACACTAACAGTTGTGCAAATTTGGAAATCCATATTATCTGTCCTACGTTCTTTAAACTTAACAAGGTTGGCACTTACTTCACGCCAGTTTGCTGGATGCCTTTGATATTCAAAAGCGGCCCCGATATCGTCTATACTAAAAGCAATCTCAACATGTTTAAAGTATGACCATAGATCAAATATTTCTTGGGGTGGCAGTTGTGTACCATTCGTATTGTAGTGTATGTCAATGTTTTTTGAATATCCCTTCTCAACACAATGCATCAGTATCTTAAAATGATCCTTGATCATAAATGGCTCTCCGCCTGTGAATTCAAAGTACTCTACATGTTTGAGGTCTTCCTGTAACTCCTCAAAAAACTTAGGATTGCGTTTTGGCCAACCGCCTTCTCTTAAATTTTTAAGCGCCACTGGATTGTCGCCATAGTCCATTTCTTCTTGAGCCCATTTTGAGGAACTCCACGAACCACATATCCTGCATTTAAGATTACATACATTTCCTAACTTAAAGTCTATAAATTTGAGATTTGGCTCGCTGTTAGGGGTCCAGTCTTGCAAAGTTTTTGACATCTTATAAAGTGAATTTTGCCTTTTACTTGTTTTGCCTGCGTCCTCCTCAGCCCAACAGTTTGCACATCCACTAGGGCGTTTTCCATTTCTAAATTGTTCACGTAACTTTTCCATGTAAGTGTTATCCTGGATAGATTTCAAACTTTGTTCGTACACCTTTACTCCAGGCACACTGCCTTTGTATAAACAACACGGTGATGCTCCGCCGTTTACGTCCACTTCTAGATGTGTCCAAGGCAATGGACATATATTAGATTTTAAATACTTGTCCACCATTCCAATGCTTTCTTGTTTTTTGCTAATATTTTTTTAATATCTGTGCCCCTTATTCTGTCTAAACGTTCAACTTCTGCCTTGCCTTGTTTTTGTCCTTTTTGATATGTTTCATTATCATAAACTAATTCATTGTTCCGCTTTTGTTTTTGCATTTCTTCCAACTGTCCAAAAAAATTGTTTAAGTTACTATTCTTATATTTGATTGTTTTTTCTCTTGCGTCGTCTATAATCTCACTCATAATGTCGTAAGGCATGAACAATGGCGCCATTGCATTATCATGAGAAAAATTGAATACCTGTTTGGTTAACAGTTCGACATTTAAGTCATTGCTCAATGCTACCATATTTTCTAAATCAAATAGGCCCGGTAAAGTAATTGTGAGGTCGAGTTGCATTCTTTGATGTCGTTGTTGAACAAATTTTAATCCGTATCTCATGTTTTCTAACCATTCATTATACTTTAAACCTGTCCTAATATATTCACCGACTTCGCCTGTCCCATCGATTGATGCACATATTTGCCAATTTGGAAAATGTTTCAGTATGTCGTCGAATAGGTTACATTTGTAAAAATTAATCCTGCTCATATTAGAGTTATATCTTGCTAACACTTGATCTTGATAACCTAAATCTATAATTCTTTTCATCGCTTCCCAATGTATTTTCCACATCAATGGTTCTCCGCCACACCAATACAATTCCGTTATACGTTTTTCTTCTACTGCCTGGGTAAATTCTTTAACTATTTGTTGGTCATGAAACTTTGATAATTGCTCTTTAATATCTTTCCTGCCCCAGATTCTGTAATTGTCATAGTCACCTTTACCGTGTTTCTTGTTTTCTGTTTCCCAACTACTGCTTAACATATCGCCACACATTCTACAACTAAAGTTGCACAGGTTAGAAAATCTATAATCAAAACTTTCTGTCTGCATGGTTGTTGCACCAGTTTCGTCTGTGCTGTCAAACGCTTCATCAATCTTATTTCTATACAGCCAATTGAAGTGTTGCCTATATACCTGTTCATTTAAAAGTTTGTGATTGCATACAGCACACTGAGGTATTTCTTCGCCTGCTAACAACTTTAATCTCACGCTCTTCATATAGTCTGAATTCCAGTGTTGTTCTAGCGAGGTAAGGTTTATCTTATCATTGTGTCCTTTTGGATCTATTGTATCTATGTATTGCTTGAAGTTTTCAGATGACTCTCTAGAACTACAACACAGCCTTCTTTCCATTTGTGGAGATAGATAAGTGTGTGTCCACGGTGCCATACAAAAAGTTTTATTACCGTCTTTTGGTTTAATTCGTTGCATACAACTCCGCCAGTTCTGGAAACACTTCCAGAATGTTTTCATCTCTAATAACATCTAACTTTTTCATAGAATCTTTGAATTGCTGTAAGTCTTTCGAATTATCTCGCCTCATCATGTAATCTAATCCAGATTCAAAACCTTTGGTGGCCCTAGTTAGATGATCTTTCGGACGTAACCATTCAAGATGTTTCTCATATTTTTCTTTCACTTTTTGCTTGTAGGAATCGGGTAAAAGATCTATCCTTTGTGGATATGGAAACTGTAAAAGATTAAAGTTGAAGTCCTGTGGTTTTAGTAAACCTTGCTCAACCCAATTCCTATGGAAGTCAGGGATATGCAGGGCATTAATCAATCCAACTGTAGAACTAATATAAAAATCTACTTGTGGACATACTTCTAACATTCTTTTCCTGTTTGCCACCACATCTTCCCAAACTGTCCCTTTTCGCATTAGTTCTCCACGCTTACCTTCGGCATCGAGGCTAGCACCAATAGACACAGAATCAAACTTATTCCAAAGTTCTAGTACATCTATATCTTTGAATGTTGTTCTTGTAAAGTTTGTGTTGTATATCAATCTTACATGATACATTTTACGTTTGTCCAATTCCTTTAAAATTCTGTAATGTTCTTCCATTATTATTGGTTCGCCACCTGCAAAATAAAACTGTTCTACATGATCAAACTGCTCTAACATCTGATCCCATATGTCATTACTGCTCCTACCAACTTTCATTACCTTTGCATGATTAGGTGGGGCACCTGTCAATTTTTTGTGATCCTCATACCAATTTGAACTAAACCATGTACCACAACTTCTGCAGGCCAGGTTACATAGGTTGCTAAATCTTATGTCCCAATACTTTATAACAAAATCTGCTGTACCGTCCGGTTGTGTATTGTCCACCATTCCTATATTGTGTCCGAAATGTTTGTTTGAGCTCAAACGTAGACTGAAAAATCCAGACTTCTCTTGATCATAGCATTTTCCACAATGCTTACTTGCTTTGTTAGACAGCATATTCTTTCTAATGCCTTTCATAGTATCATTGTTAAAAACTTCTGCCATTGAATTTTTATTCAAATCCCCTACAGGATATTTGTCTAACGCAAAACAACAAGGGTATGCCCTGCCATCAGGGAAAGCGTGGATGTGCAACCATGGCATCATACAAAAAGTGTTACTGTCTAGCAATAACTCCTTTTCTCTAGGAGTCATGTCTTTTATTTTAAGTTTCTCGGGCTCTTTGGCCCCGTACTCATATGCCACGGTACCATTCTCCTATTATTGGGAAAGTCTTTTCAAAGTCCTTTCCTTGTCGCTTATCATATTGGCTGTAAAATGCCTTGAAATCCTTTTGCAGTTTGCTTTGTTCGGCCGCACCTGCGTG
>MDTG01216945.1_pt1 | contig 14076 bp, 23 predicted proteins | sample 811421 | NCBI WGS metagenome assembly MDTG01 (sample SAMN05326645, study PRJNA326480) | marine metagenome | isolation source: seawater | place: Pacific Ocean: South East | collected 2011 | reverse complement strand
TTTCACTTGGCCAATTATCAAATGTAATTTCTACTGTAATTTGATCTGTTACTTCTGTATCACAAGTTGTACCTGAACAAGAACCATCATCTACAGTTGCCCACGGGTTATAAGATTCGGAATTTGGATCTGTACAGCCTTCTATACATGATTCAGGTGTATATAGTATAGGATCGGATTGAGTACCATCTACAAAGTTAACTATTAATTGATGTTCTACACTCCAGTTAGGAGGCATTTGTCCATAACCAGCATAAACCCCAAAATTTACTGCATCTGGAGCTACTTGATAAGTAAATGGACCTGCACCATCTACATTAGAATATTCTACAGATTGAACTTCACATTCTGTTCCCCATTCAAAAACTATTAAAGCTTGTCCGCCTGCTAAACATTGTTGATAGGCATTAGTTGAAGTTAACCCATCTACACAAGGTTCTGGTGGACATGGAGCATTACCACATATATTAAAACAATGGGTTAATTTATATTCACCTGTGGGATTAACATAAGTACCATTATCTATTAGTTCTTGCGGAACTACTATATCTCTTACCAAACCTCCTGCGAGACCGAATTCACTTGGCGGAATAGTACAATCTTCTAAATCTACATTAGACCCTCCTTCCCATGCTGTCCAAGGTAGTCCATTATTACCAAAAGATGTAATTTTAAATCTATAAAATACATCTATGTTTTCGTCTGTAGGATGAGATATGTTAATAACTTTTCTCCATATTCCATTTCCTCCCACATCATCCATTGGTATATCAGTCCAACCATTAACACTGGTTTGAATAAATACTTGCATTTGATCTGGGTTGGGAACATTAAGTTGCTCAGTATCTAATCTAAAAGCAACTGGGGCTGTTTCTTGGGCTATACCTAGAAAAGGTAGTACTAAGCACAACCATAATAATATTTTTTTCATTATAAAATTAATTTTTTATATAAATAGCTAAAAAAAAAGAGGCCCTAAAGCCTCCTTCTTTATTATTTGAAAACTTTTTACCTCTTTAGAATATGGTATAAAACAAAGGCACCAACTAGTCCTAAAAGACCTTCAGCAGAAAGGGATCCTAAGATTCCCATTATGTTATCAACTACTGATATTTCTGGCCAAAATGGAATTGCGACTCCTTTAAATAGTACCTCGAAAACTACTCCAAGGGCAATCACGCTTACACCAACTTCTGTGATTTTGTTGACCCAAGAGCCAACTTTATTCAATAAATCCATAATTAAAATTTAAGGGTTAGACAATATATAACTGTCCGACGGATTTAAGGAATTCCTAATAATAAATAGGAAAAAAAAGAAGGGAACTGAAAAGCTCCCTTTTTTCTGATTAATCATAAATCTCTCCCTGTATACCTGAGTATGTATTTTTAGCTAAGATCTTTAACCTCTTTTGGTAAGAATTCAGCGTTGACATGTCCACATTTTTGACAGGCAAAGATTGGGATTGGGATGTAGGTTTTTTGACCTGTTCCTGTAAGAAGTCCTGAGGCTTGGCGGAGATGGACTCCTTGTTGGAAGAAGGTGCTTCCACATTCTTCGCATAAGACAGCTTTTGTTTGATCCAGTGATACATTAACGTTTGGCTGCATTATTTCTTAGCCTTAGGCTTTCTGCCTCTTCGAGTTTTTCCTTTTGCTGCTGATGCAACATCTCCTGCTTGGTCGAGTACTTCTTTTGCAGCATCGGCTACATCTTTAAGTTCTTCTTTAACTCTTTTGGCTCTACGTTTAACTTCCTTTGCAACTTCCTTAACGTCTTCTACTGCATCTTCTACTTCGTCAGGAATAAAATCTCCATCTCTGTCATTGATTTTTCCTTTTTTGTAAAAAGCGAAATAGTAAATACCTGCTAAAAGAGCAAGGATTCCTATAATAACTAAAATTGTTTTCATAAACTAGTTTTTAAATTTAAAATTAATATTCGATATATATCTATATATAAATAGACTAAACTTTAGGAACCTTCTTTAGAGGCATAGCCCATTTGCCATATCTTTCTTCCATCTTAAAATAGAAATCCAAAGTATCATCTGATCCTCTTTCAATCTCCTTATCATACTGATCTCTATTCATTTTAAACTCACATAAAAAGGCTTCTTTTAAATCAGTAAGTTTCCTAAATTCTTCTTTTTCATGATCTTCTAATAGCCTCTTTTTTCTAGCTCTATCTATAGAAGTATTAGCATGCCATAAACTATGATCTACTTCACCTCTAGTAGTAACGGCATCTAAATATTTTTCATTCATAGTATGGTAAACTAACTCAACTTCTAAAAGATAAGGTCCTACTTCAAAGTCTCCATTTGCTATTCTATCTCTAAGAGTATGTCGATTAGTTAGAGGTTTATTCTTAGGAGTATAGCTTCTCCACCACATAAACCTGTCATAAGGTTTTTTAAAGTAACGGTTACTAAGCTTTTTTAAAATCCATTGCTTAGACCATTTAGGTTTAAAAGGAAGTTCTAAATTATGATTCATTTTTATAACTCACCAGCTTTTAATTTATCAGCTTCTATATCTAATATAAGAAATTTTATTCGTTCTTTCGCTATAAACGGAGAATCTTCTTCTAATAAATTTAAAATTTGATTAAGATTTTTTAAAACTAATCTTTTAGAACAAAGAGGATTAGAAGGTTTCATATCCTTACCCCCTGGTTTATTATTGCTAATCCATTCCTGAACTGTATCTCTTAGACTCATAACTTTTATTTTTATGTTTTGTTTTTCTGTTATACTTAGATTTATCTCCATGGTCTTTTTGGAGCATTCGGCGTCGGGCCAGTTGAGATAGTTCCCCACGGCTGTACTTTTCTGAGCCTATTACTCCATCTTGTTCCATAAGGATTATACCATAAGTTTAACATATTATAAATATAAGAACTTATTTTCATATTAACAACTTTTTTTTATATTTATTAAAGATGAAGCTTATTTATACCTTATTAATTCCTACTATAATTTTTGGTCAATCTTTTCAGAACTTCTCTTTCTCTTCATTTATTGAACAGGAAGATAAGCAATTACACTTTGCTGCTGGTAATTTAGCCGGTGCTGCAGGTTATTTTTGGTCATATAATCAATATCAAGATAAAAAAAGAGCTATGATAACAGGCATTTGTACTGCATTTGCAGCAGGAGTATTAAAAGAGATGTATGATAGTTCTATAAAAGGTAATTATTTAGATTTCGAAGATTTAACTGCAACTACTTTAGGAGGTATAACTGTTACTTTTACTGTGCCTTTATTTCAAAAGCAATATAAGACTGTAAAGGTAAGACAAAATAAAAGAAAAAAAAGACCGAAGTCGAATAAAAAATGTTGGTGCCCTAAACATTAACTAATATATCTGTATATATACTTACAAACTTAACTATTTATATCTTTACGTACCCATGGATATTATAGGATATAGATTACCGAGTCATACTCCCGGCCCGCAAAGGCATTCGTCTTGTGGTTGGGTTGCTATTATTGATAGCAAAGAAGTCGGTTGGTGCAACATGTCTTTTCTTCCTAATAACGTTCTTAAATTCGAAGATGCTTATGTACTTCCCGATTATAGAGGACGTGGTATTTATCGTAAGTTATGGGATACTCGATGGGAATACGTTTCGGTTGTTTGTAAAGGTATGAAAGTAATATCATATTGTAAACCCGTAACTCTCCAATTTTACTTAGATAAAGGATTTACCTCTAAAGAAACTATAACTCTAGTAGAAAATACAATATAAAAAACCCTCCGTTTCCGGAAGGTTCTTAAAATTCGCGCGTGGCAAGAAGAAAAACGCCCCCTACTTCACCTCCGCCATATTGGCTTTCTTATAAGGAGTAATTAATTTCTTAATCTCTCCAGCTGCTTTTCTAGCTCTTGCTTGAGAAGTCTTAGTAGTTCCTTCATTATTTTCTTGTAGTACTGCAAACTGTTCTGCAATTTGATCGAATAATTCTTGTTTTGCACTCATAATTTTCTTTTTTTTATTAGTTCTGGGGTATCTGAATTCAGTTTTAATTAACCTATTACCCCTATAGGTCCAAGTATCTTTTAATCCATACTCGTTTGTAAAATGTATTTCTTTAATTTTATCCATTACATATACATGGAAGGATCAACTTCAGGTGTTGGTTTATCTTCTTTAATATTAGAAACAATAGCTTCAGTAAGTAACATAGTTCCTGCAACTGATGCAGCATTTTCTAAAGCAAGTCTGGTTACTTTAGTAGGATCTATAATTCCTTCTTTAAACATATTAACCAAGCTTTGAGTTCTAGGATTATAACCTTTCCATTTATCATCAGATTCTACAATAGATTCTTCTATATCACCTATAGAATCATGATCAAAACCTGCATTATGTAAAATCTCATAAAAAGGTTTTTCTATAGCTTGTATTACTATATCGCATCCGGTTTGTTCATCTTTTCCGTCTATACCCCCGATAGTATTTACTAACATCTTAGATGCGTTCAATAAAGCTATTCCGCCTCCAGGAAGTATTCCTTCTTCAATAGCAGCTTTTGTTGCATGTAATGCATCATCAACTCTATCTTTCTTTTCTTTCATCTCTACTTCAGTCAAACCTCCAACGTATACTATTGCTACTCCGCCAATAAATTTAGCTAATCTATCTTGAAGAACTTCTTTTTCAAAAGGAGATGTTGTTTCATCAACTTGATTTTTAATTTGATCTACTCTTTCAGTAATTTTTTCCTCTTCTCCTTGAGCATCTATTATAGTAGTAAGCTCTTTACCTACGGTTACTTTTTTAGCTTTACCTAACCAAGCAGGATCAAATTTATCTAATCTCATACCTTTTTCTCCAGATACAACAGTACCACCTGTAAGTATAGCAATATCTTCTAATACAGCTTTCTTTCTATCTCCAAACTCAGGTGCTTTAACGGCTACACATTGTAAGATACCTCTCATCTTATTAACTACTAAAGTAGATAACGACTCTCCGTCTATATCATCTGCTATTAATAGTAAAGATTTATTTTGCTGAGATACTGCTTCTAAGACAGGTAGTAACTCTTTAACTGTGTTTAACCGTTTATCGGTAATTAAAATCAACGGATCTTGAAGAACAGCTTGCATAGAGTTATTATCCGTAACAAAATAAGGAGACTTATAACCTCGGCTTAACTGCATGCCTTCTACTGTTTCCAGATATGTTTCTCCTGTTTTTGATTCTTCAATTGTTACAACTCCGTCGGTACCAACTTTATCCATGGCAGTGGAAATTAACTCACCTACCTCTAGGTCGTTATTAGCTGAAATCGTTGCTACCTGTTTAAGCTGTTCTTCATCCGTAATTTCTTTAGTAAGGTCCTCTAGATAGGAAACTACTGATTTAACTGCTTCATCAATACCTTTTTTAACATCTACTACGTTAGACCCTTTGCTAATTTTTTGTATAGCTTCAGTAAATATCTCTCTAGCGATCAAAGTAGAAGTAGTAGTCCCATCCCCAGCTTGATCTGCAGTTTTTATAGCGACCTGCTTTACTAACTGAGCACCAATATTTTCAACTGTATCTTCTAATTCTATACTTCTCGCAACAGTTACTCCATCTTTAGTAGAGGTAGGATTACCAGCTACTTGTTCTATAATAACATTTCGACCAGAAGGTCCTAAAGTTGAAACAACAGCATCTGCTAACTTATCTACTCCGTTTAATAACTCTTGTCGAGCATTTTCGGAAAAAATTATTTTTTTACTCATCTTCTGATTCTTTTTTTAATTCTTTAACTATTGCTAAAATTTCTTTATCGGGTGTAATAAAGTACTCTTCTCCTTCAAAATCTATCCTTAAAGAACCGATTTTAGGTACTAAAACTACATCTCCAACTTTTGCATTAACTCTAATGTATTGCCCAAATTCAGTTTGACGGCCTGGTCCTGCCGCTATAACTTCGCCCATTTCAGGCTTTTCTTTACCCATGTCCGGAATAACGATATTACCGTACATTTGTTCTCCTTCGTCGATAGGTTTAATTAAAACTCTATCATTAAGAGGTACTAATTGCTTTGACATATATAACGTTTTTTATTAATATAAGAAAAAAAATAAGAAAAACAAACCCTAGAACAGAAAAAAACCTATTTAATGGTCAAAGTTTTTAACTCTGAACCTTTAGCAAATGGTATAGCAATGTTTAAAAGGCCATCGTTAAACTGAGCATTCGCTTTGCTTAAATCAAATTTGCCATCAATCTTCCAACCTAAATTAAAAGATCTTTTTGCTATACCTCTATGAATATAATCACAATTATTTACTTCACAACAAGAAGCATCTTTATCTTTATCGTAATTAATTCTAAGGGTTTGGTCTTGAGTCTCAATTTTGAGATCTTCTTTTGAAATTCCTGTACAAGCTACTTCGAAAAAAAGACCTTTTTCGTTTGTATAAATGTCTACAGGGTGTGGAACTTTGGTATCTGCAAGCGGAGTAAATTTGCTTGCGTCTTGGAAAAAATTTCTAACTAAAATGTCGAACGGTGTACGTTCGTATAAAAATGTATTCATATCATTAAATTTGTGACGTCCTAAGATCGTCGGTTAAACTAAAATTAAAATTGCTCTAGGGTCAATTTCTCTTTATTATAAATATACTAAAAAAATCTTTTACTTCCAACTAAAGTTATTTCCCATATGTCCCCATTCGGCAGTCTTACTGAATATAGGTCTTCTTAAATCCAGGTACTTAATAATACCGTTAGGAGATAAATCATATATAGAAGTATCTAAAGGTAGTTCAGTTCCGTCAATCACTACTGATGCTTCTAAGGGTTGGTCATAACCTATAGCGTAAGCTAATCTTACTAGTACTTCTTTAGCATTAGTATCTTCAAGATAATCTACAGCTAATCTTCTAGCCATATAAGCAGCTGATCTATCAACCTTAGTTGAATCTTTTCCGGAAAATGCACCACCTCCGATTGGAACTCTTGGACCATAGTTATCAACTGCAAGCTTTCTTCCAGTTACTCCAGCATCAGCATCAAACCCACCCAAAGACCAATCACCGGCTGGGTTACAGTATAGTGCTTCAATTTCGTACTCAGGATATTTTTCAAAAAAAGCTTTAGTCATATCCTCTAAATCAACTTTAGGTGCATTTTGAAAAGAAGCTACAACTCTTAATTTATTACCATTAATAATAGTAACTTGAGTCTTACCGTCAAAAGGGTATCTACGATAAATTTCTTGAGCAAGTTTTCTTGCTAAATAATATTCTTGTGGAATGTACTCTTCATTATCATTGCAAGCATAGCCTATCATTATACCCTGGTCGCCTGCTCCTCCGGTATCAACTCCTTGAGCTATTTCAGGTGATTGAGTAACTATATTTGTCTGTACTCCTATATCGCTGTTATATACTCTTTTTACTATAGACGGAATATCTACGTATGCTTTGGTTGTTAATTCTCCTGTTACGGTTATTATACCATGACCGCCCATAGTTTCGATAGCTGCTCTTGTATTAGGATCTTGCTCTAGACAAGCATCTAATATTGCATCTGATATTCTATCACAGATTTTATCTGGGTGTTTTGGTGTAACTACTTCTGCTGTTTTATACATAGTTTAAATTTTTATCCATTTATCATTAGAATCTAATCTGAAAGAACCTATAAAAATTTGGTTCCATTCATCAGGAGCTATTAATGATAAAAATAAGGTTTGTTCTTTTTCTCTCTGATATAAATGGTATATATGTCCTTTAATAGGTTCAAATCTAAAATCGCTATTGTAAACTAATTCGTTCCATTTATATGCTTCTAGAAGATTTCTATACTCTTCTTTAATTTCGTTAAATCGAGCTTCAAAATACTTATTAGTTTTAAGAACTTTTTCTTGCTTATAAGCTGTAAGATCAGTTGGATGAATAGAAGGTGCTGCTACACTATCCCCATAAGGCATAATAGCTTTATTTTCAGCAAACATGTCAGGTTTTTTCTTTGTCATTTCCAAGGTAACATTGTCATTCCTATTTGATTTAGTAACCACTCTATTACTAAAAATACAATACCGCATACTACTATTTGATAGAACCACCACTTCCAACCAGTCAAAGATAAAGCCCATTTGCGAAGAGGAGATTTAGATGCCCACTCATATAGTCCAGTCTTTTTACCAATTTTAGTTGCCCAGTAATTAGGGTCAACTATGTTCTGTATTCTTTCTAATATTTTTTTCATCTTACTTATAATCTTTATATGATTTTTCTTCAGTTAATTTTGAATCGGTAATAGTATTTATAATCTTTTTTACTTGACTTCTTCTATCATTAGTAGCATATATTGAACGAGCCAGTTGTATAAATTCAGAACCAAAATCTTTACGTGCTTCAGCTTCTCTAATCCAGTCTTCTATATCCCATAGCAGTCCATTTATACTAGCTAGTTCAAGATAGTGATTTTGCAGTTGGCCGTCGAACTGTTCGAATAATTTTTGACATAAAGGATTCAATTCATCGAACTCTTTCTGTACGTTTATTAACTTTTCTTTATCTTCTATTTTAAGAAGTTTAAGTTCTAAGATAGATATTTTATCTAATAATTCTCCGTTTGATACTTCAATTTTCATATTAATGTCCTTCTTTCCAGTTATCAGCTATTTCAGGAGGTGCTTTAAGAGTTATTCCAGGTAACTTAGTAGTACTCTCCATAATTTCTTGAACTACAGGGGCAAATATATCTGCTTGATCTTCTTTAACGTTTATAATTAACTGGTCATGAACCTGAGCTTGTACACAAGCATCTATCCCCATCTCTTTAGCTTTACGATTAATAACTAAAGCTGCTCTATTTACTACAGCTGCTGCTAAAGATTGTAGTTGAAAATTAAGACAGTTATTTAATCCGTTACGATAATCTCTATAAGCTTTCAATACTTGATCTCTTCCGAACTGAGGTTCTAATTCTTTTCTAAATCTCCAGTCCATCATACGTTCACCAAACTTATCATAGATCTTTTTTACTCTAGGTAAATGTCTAATTCTACCTAAATAGTTTTTTATAAGACCAGTATCTTTAACTGTCTGTCTAGATCTTTCTCTCCATTCAGCTAGTTGAGGAAATCCATCCAAGTAACCTTTAATTAATCCCTCAGCAGTCTTTTGATCAACTCCTAAAGTCATTTTAAGAGCATAAGCCTCCATCCCGTAAGCAATACCTAAAGAGTAAGCCTTAGCTTTATTTCTTTTAACTGGATCTAATTTTTTAAGATAATTATCAGCTTTTTTATCAGCTGAGACTCCTTCTAGTTTTTCGGTCTTTATAGCAACAGTAGAATAAAAATCCCAACCCTTTTTAAAAATCTCTCTTAAGTTTTCATCTCCAGATACAGAAGCAAAGCAATGAGGTTCCAAAGATTCGTAGTCAGCATCGATTACTTTTCTTCCTTTACCAGCAGTTAAAAAAGCACGTACAATATTTACATACTTCATAATAACTGGAGCGTCTTCTCCTTCTTCTAAAGGTTTAGGTAGTTGCTGAGCATCGCTTCCATATCTACCGGAAACAGTACCGTTCTGCTTAAAATAGAAGTAGTATCTACCGTCCTCATGACGATCTCTAAACCTATCGACATAAGTAGATTTAATCTTTAAAAGCTTATTGTAGATACGTAAATTCTCAGCCCAAGGATATTCTTTAGCTAACTCTTGTACCATATCCATATCAAACTTAGCTCTACCAGACTTAGTATTTGAACCTGCTACTTTAGGTTGAATTCCCATATACCCGAAAACTATTTCTCCTAAATGCTTCTTAGACTGTATATTAACATAGTCTCCATCATTTGCTTCTTTCCACATAGACATAGAGATACGAGCTCTTTCTACTTCAGGAATAAGAGTTTCATCTCCGGTTAGTAAAAACTGCTTTACAGCTTCTTCTTTATCATTCGAAGGTTCATAAGCTTCTATATTTTTTTGAGTAAGAGAAAACTTACCTGTCTTTTCACTCTTAGGTAAAGGTATAGAATATCTTTGAATTAAATTCTGTGCCCAGTTACCTTTATGAGATACTGGATAATTCGTAAGAGCAGTTGCTACTATCCATTCTTTTACTTCTGGAATAGCAATTAAAGATTTCATTACAATCTCTTTATTCTTCTTTTGATCTTCTACAATCTCATCATGAACCTTTTCTAGAAGTTTCATATCTAAATCTACTCCGTAAGCTTCCATAGGTACAGTAACCTCCCGGTAAATAGGCATTACTTCTTCCTCGAAGAAAAACTTTTCGAGACCTTCCTGTCTAAGTTTATCAAGATATAAATTACAGATTCGTAAAGTAAGATCGGTATCAGCACTAGCATATTTGCTAAGAATATTAAGATCAGCTTTGTATATTTCAAAACTTTCTTTCGTAATTGATCCGCCATTTTTCTTTATACTTTCTTTTAGTTCAATTTGCTCCTGGTTAGCAGCTTCTTCTACGTTCAGGCCAAGAGCTTCCTGATTCATAATAGCAATTGATTTAAGTCCGAATGGATTACCAAATCCAAAGGCACCTTCTTCATAAACAGTATGAACAAGTAGTGCAGTATCAACCCATACATCAGGTAAGAGATCGATACCAAAGTAATTTTTTATAAACTGAACGTCAAACGAAGCATTATGAAATACAAGTTTCTTACCTTTTAATGCTTTAAGTAAATTTTTAGAGATAACTTCAGTAGATTCATCCATAATAGTTTGCAACTCTAAGCTATCTTTTTCAAAGTCCCAAACTAAAGTAGGAAGATAAAAGCCAATACCTTCATCGCCGGATATAGACCAACCTACAATTTTATCTTTTCTAGGATTAAGACCTGAAGTTTCAGTATCGACAGCTATAGTATCGGACTCTTGTATATGTTGGAACATAAGTTTTAACGTCTCAGAGTCTTGGACAGTATAATATTTTTTTTCTATATTCATTTACTACTTTACTTTTTTATATTTTATAGCACTTTGCAGAGGATCGGTATCTTTATTTAATAAAGCTTGTCCTTTAGATTGAAGTTCTTTTATTTTATCTCCTTCTAAAGTTAAATGCTCTTTTACACTCATATCTTTTGGTTCAGTTAAAAATACTATTTCCCAATTATCTTTAGAGTAATTTACGAAATTAAATTGAAGTTTCCTTCTCCAATCAGTATAAGCATAAGGTCCTCCATTATTAGTAGATTTCATATATGTAGCTGGTCCAGTTTTTCTATGCCAGTGATCAACTTGCTCTAATAATTGCTCTTTAGATAAATGCATTCGAGGTTCAGTACGATGGCTACTCCCTGCATATACTATCAGATCTTCTCTATTCTTATCTTTATACCCGTATAAGAACGCATCTTTCCTAATACTATTAAGTTTCTCCATACTATTCAAATAACATTCTAAATCTATTAACTGACATTCCGGACTTCTCTAAAGCTTCTTGAGTTGCTTTAACCATATTCTCTCCGTAAGTATAAATTCCTTCATCACCTTGAGTAAGTACTCCTATAACTTCTCTTTCTTTAAATCCAATAGCACTTCTAGTTCTACCGAATTCATCTGCAATAAGTTGACGTACAACCTTTACATCTTTATTTTTAATCATTGAAAGGTATCTTTCGAAGTAAAGTCGGCATTCTTCTAAAGGCCATTCCTGATAATGCTTTTCTGCTTTTAACATATTATAACCGTTTTAAGTATACTTAAATATACGAAAAATTATTTAGAATACCAACCAAAAAGTATATTAAGTAAAATAAAAGTATCTACTGTAATGGCGTATAAAACTATTATAGTCCTAATAAGAGCTACTCTGTCAGCTTCTTTGCTATTGGTACTTGCTTTTTCTCCTAAAGCTCTAGCCCAAAGCTTCCAAAATCTAACTCTCCCCGTAGAGGTCCCATGTTTCTGGTTCTGGTTCCTCAATATCAATTTCTTTCTGGATAATCGCATAAAGTTTTCCGTTTAATGGTTCAAGCCTATAATGTCCTTTAAATTTAGTTTTACGCATATACTGCGTTAGGGTCTGTACTAGTCCCTCTATAATATTTTCTCTATCAATTACAAGCTCCCAATTATCGCCGGGCGGTACTCTTTCAGCAATCAGTTCTTTATCTTCAACTAATTCTTTCATTATTTATTTGATTTGCAATTAAGGTTTTATATTTTGTTGTAGACCATCCGTGATCTCTATTTAGATAATGAATATGAATTTTTAAATCATCTCCAGTAAAAGATTTGTCTCTATAATCTTCTCCTAAAAATCTACATTCAAACTCACCTACTTTTAGTAAACTATATAGTTCTTTTTCGTATGTATACTCTATAACATCATCTACATATTTTAAAGAAAGAAGAATATTTTTTCTATCTTCAACAGATAAAATAGGTTTAAGTTTGTTAGGTCTTTCTATCGAAGGATCAGCATGTAAAAATACTACTAAATATTCTGATAGATGTTTACAATCTTTAAACATCTCTATATAACCAGGATGTATAACATCAAAAGCTCCTGCGATTGCTGCTTTAATCATTTTACTGTCTTAAAGTTTTAGCTATAGTATAATCAGGATTTGTAAAGAATTCAGGAATTAAGTATGAATGTGAACCTCTTATAGGGTTAATATCAATTCCACCTCTTCGAGTATACAAGCATGCTACCATTAAGCGTTGAGGCTTAAAAGCTTCAGATAAGTGAGCATAAACCATTTCACATATTTCTTCATGAAAATGACTAACAGTTCTATGACTAACAATATATTTTGCTAATGATTCAGGAGTAGGTAAATTATCACCTTTCATATAAATAAAAACATCTCCCCAATCTGGTTGATTAGTTACTCTGCAATTAGAACGAAGTAAATCTGATTTAAATCTAATTTCTTGATCTAGTTCAGGTTTATATCCTCCTTCTAATTGAGAAGCATCAGATTTAAAAGAAGTAAAATCTATTTCATCTAAATTAGTTAAATCTGAAATGTTAGTATATCCATGAAATGAAAGAGGATTAGCTTCTTCAATAGTAGAATAAAAAGTAATTATAGTATTAGTTTCAAGTAATTCATCTAAATCTCTTTTTACTCTTGCTTCTATACCTTTAATACAATCTGCTGATGTATCTCCGATACGGGTCATATTAAAAGAATTAAGATAAAGTTTTATAGATTTAGACTCTACGTGATGAGTTGAATCACAAGGACATACTATTTTTAACATACCAGCTACAGGTTGTCCTTTAGTAGTAATTGCTGATACTTCATAAGCATTCCAAGTATCAACTCCTTTAAATTCATCTCCTGTTAATCCGTAACCTTCTCTATTAAGATTTCTAGGTACCTTAACTAAAAGTTCAGGAGCATAAGTATCTTTATAACCATCTCCTCCTACTTTACCTAAATGTTTAGAAGCAATCTCAACTACTTCTTGATAATTTTTAACGTCTGCCATTTTTCTATCCTTTAAATATTTGTTTTTTGCCACCTTCATAAATGTAAGCGTGACCATTTTCTATCAATAGTTTATTTAAAGAGGTTTCTTCTCCGTCGATAAAAATTTCAGCAAGTACTCGACCATACTTACCTTTTCCGTATGACTGAATAGTAAAATTACCATCATTCATCTCTAAATATTTTTTAGTAAAAGCAGTAGCAGCTAAACCTTTTGCTTTTTCTGCTTTATCTCTAGTTCTTTTTTCCCAAGTATCTACACCTTTAAATCTTAATCTTGCTTTTACCCAGGTATCAAATCCTAAGTCGATCATTACATCTGCTGTATCACCGTCTACTACTCTTAATAATTTTGCTCCGTATTTATACATCGATAAATTTTAATATTTGTTCTACTCTTTGCATAGGAGAACCAGTTACCGTCAAATAAGGCTGACGTACACCTTCTAATACTGCTTTAAACTCACTATCTATTTCTTTTCTCCATTTTTCATCTACACTTCTTACTCCATCATCTACAGAATCGAATTCAATAGGAAAGTAAATATAATGAGTATATTCTTTTTTTACTCTATTCCAAGTATCTTCTATATAGTCGTTCGTATATGTAGTTACTCCTTT
>MDTG01180998.1_pt1 | contig 14076 bp, 11 predicted proteins | sample 811421 | NCBI WGS metagenome assembly MDTG01 (sample SAMN05326645, study PRJNA326480) | marine metagenome | isolation source: seawater | place: Pacific Ocean: South East | collected 2011 | reverse complement strand
TAACTAAATTTTAAGCAGTTTGTTCAAGGCAAACATCTTTAATAATAGGAACAGTAGTACAGTCTAAACACTTGTTCTCTTTCACTAAACAACCTTCACCTACAATTTTGACATCAACAACTCTGTCACATTGTGAGCAAGTCACAGGAATTGTTAATCCACATTTTTTACAGCTATAAGTTTTCATAGCTTAATCTTAGATAATGTATATTTTATTTCAACTTCTATGTTTAATATTGAAAATCATTATCACTAAAAGTTTAGTAAAAGACTTTTAATGATAATCATTAGCAAAGATAAACAAGATTATCTCTCTATACACATTGCAATACCCATTCCACCGCCAATACAAAGAGTTGCTAAACCTTTTTTAACGTCTCTTTTAACCATCTCATGAATTAGAGTAACTAGAATTCTTGTTCCCGAAGCTCCTATAGGATGACCTAATGCAATAGCTCCTCCGTTTACATTTACTTTTTCCTGTGGAATAGAAAGTGTCTTTAAAACGGCAAGGCTTTGTGCAGCAAAAGCCTCATTAATTTCAAAAAGATCAACATCCTTCACAGACCAACCTGCTAAATCTAAAGCTTTCTTTGATGATGGAATTGGTCCAGTTCCCATTAAAGCAGGATCGACCCCACAGCTCGCCCAAGATTTTATTGAAACTAATTTTTTAATTGCTCGCTTTTCCGCCTCTAAGCTTGACATTAAAGTTACTGCAGCAGCACCATCGTTAATACCTGAGGCATTTCCTGCTGTTACAGTTCCATCTTTCTTAAAAACTGGTTTTAGTCTTGATAGAGTTTCTAAATTTATACCTTCTCTTGGATGCTCATCTTTATTAAAGTTTGTTTCTGCTTTTTTTAGCTTTATTTTAAAGTCTATAATTTCATCTTTAAACTTTAAGTCTTTTTGAGCTTTTAAAGCTTTTTCTTGAGACCTTACAGCAAACTTATCTTGTTCTTCTCTTGTCACTTGAAACTTTTCAGCAACATTCTCAGCTGTTATACCCATATGATAGCCATGAAACGCATCCCATAAACCATCTTTTATCATTGTATCTATTATTTCAGCATCACCCAATTTTTTCCCATCTCTTAGATGAATTGCGTGAGGCGCTAAAGACATACTTTCCTGACCACCTGCTATTACAATTTTTGAATCACCGGATTTAATACTTTGAAAACCAGATGCTACAGATCTTATGCCTGATCCACAGACTTGATTAACTATGTAGGCAGGCTTTTCTTTTGGCACTCCAGATTTAATTGAAGCTTGTCTAGCCGGGTTTTGCCCTGTGCCTCCAGTTAATACCTGTCCCATAATTACTTCATCAACATCTTTAGCATCAATTTTTGATTTTTTTACTTCACTTGAAATTACAGCTGCACCTAGATCTTCACTTCTTACATTTTTTAATGTTTTTCCTAAAGATCCAACAGCTGTTCTCGAACAAGATGTAATTACAATATCTTTCATTTGATAAACTTATATTTTTATTTTTTTTTTTCAATGAATTTATCGTTACGCACTAATCCAACTAATATAGCCATTATCAAAAATATATAGGTAGAATTACCTGTAGTAAAAAAACTTCCAGTACTTTTTACTGGAAATATCTCAGCAATAAAAAGAAATATAAATGGTATAATTATTCTACTATTAATAAGATTAGGGGTATTAGTAAAATATTTTTTATAAAATGTATTGTAAAGCACAAGAACAAATATTAAAGATACTAAAAAAAATCCAATGAGTCCTGTCTCTGTTAGAATTTCTAAATAATAATTATGCGGATGCATATTGCAAACGAATTTTGAATTTTTATCAATGTTTGGTCTAATGTGGCAATAATATCTAAAGCTTTTTATCCCACCACCAATATATTTATTCATTAACCAAGTATCATAAAAAGATGCAAACTCTTTTAAATATTGGGGTGAATCTTCACTTTGAATTTTCCCACTAATAAAAATTTCACCCATACTGTAAATTTGATTATAAAAATTATCAAAATTATCTTTAACTTTTTTATTAAAATTAAATGCCAAAGAAAATAATAACGTAAAAATAAGAATAAATGGTAAGAAGTATTTTCTTGTTTGTTTATGAAAAAGAACAATTAAAGTTGTTAAAAAAATAAATATTAGTAAAGGCATTCTATTCCCAGATAAAATTAATCCACCAAGAATTATCACTAAAATTAATGGTAAAAAAAATTTTAAAGTTCGTAAAGAAATATTTTTATAAAAAACCGGAATCACAAAAATAGCAAAAACAGAAAATCTTTGTATATAACTGCCTGCGATTAATTCATCCCCGAAAGGTCCACCCAATTTTCTAAAACCAACCAAAGTTTCATAACCAAAGATGTCTACTCCAAAAATAAATTGGTAAAAGATATCAAAACAAACAAATAAAGAAGCAAACGCACAAGATAAAAAAAACAATTTTAAATCAACTATATCTTTTTCAACTAAAAATTTTACAACTAAAAAAAAGAATAAATATTTTAAAAATAATAACGATCTTATGCTAGTTGAATAGTTTGGACTCCACCACAATTCATTTAAGTAAAACAAATCATTAACTAAAGCAGTAAATATTAAAAATATGAAAAACAAAAAAATTATTTTATCCAATAAAAAATATCTGATTTTAAATATTTCTTTTCCAAATAAAATTAAGCCAGATAGTGAGATCAAAATTAAATTTATGTTAATCAGCATATTTCCGGCAATAAAACATATAGGCATCAAAGATAATAATACGCTGAAGTATATGTTTTTATGTAAATGAAATTTTGAGCTTAAGTACATTTATATTTTAATTTATGATAAATGTTTATATCATGATTAAATTACAACAAATAAAATTTATTAAAAAATTTGCGCCTGTAGCTCAATTGGATAGAGCGCTTGGCTACGGACCAGGAGGTTCTGGGTTCAAATCCTAGCAGGCGCACCATTTATGATAAAACTAATAAGCAAAATTTCAATTATCCATATTTTAATTTTATCTTTCATTTTAAGATTTCTTGCTTTCTATTTTTTCTCAGATGAGAACCTAACAAATGAGTGGGCGAAAATTATACATAACAAAGAAATCTCTGGCGTATTTGGTTATTATGTAGTGGTAAATGATTATTTTGCTGAACCAAAATTTGCAAAGGTCGGAGAAATTGTGCTGCCTTCAGTTTTTATGCCACCATTATATTATTTTTTTATCTATACAATTAAAACTATATTTTCTGGACTCTTCAATATTACTTTTTTTGTAATTCTTATACAAATTTTTATTAGCTTGGCATCAATTTATATTTTTTACAAAATAGTTAGAAAATTTGAAGAAAAAAACATTTCATTACTCACAACTTGTATTTTTTCATTCTTTCCATTAAATGTGTGGGTAGTATCTCAAATTTCATCAATTACATTACAAATTTTTTTAATTTTAAACTTTTTTATGTTTTTATTAAAATATCAAGAAGAAAGTGGTCAAAGAACTCTAATTCTTTTCTCTATATTTTCTGGCCTATTAATTTTGATTAGAGGTGAATTTTTTCTTTTTTATTTTTTTACTTTAATTTACTTTTTCATTTTTTTGCGAAAAGATTTTAAGGCTTTAATATTATCTGTTATAATAACCATTTTGATTATTTCACCGTACTTATATAGAAATTATAATTTGTTAAATACGATTACATTGACCAAATCTTTTGGATACAATTTACTCAAAGGTAATAATCCCAATTTAAAAATAGAGGGTGATGCTGTTTTTTTAGAAGAAACATTTAAAAGGGAGAACTTAAATATAAAAACTACCTCAAATTATGAGATCAAACTAGATGATTTTTATAAAAATCAAGCAGTAAAGTATATTTTAGATGATCCTTTGAAGTATTCAAAATTCTATTTAAAAAAAGTTGTTTCCTTTTTATTCATAGATATCAATTCAACTTATCCAAATTATTATAATATGCTTCATTTATTACCTAAAATTATTTTAAGTGTATTAACGTTAATTGGATCTTTTTTATTAATTAAAAGTAAAGGTTTTTTTCAATATTTGACAATTTATTATTTTTGCAACATTTTTTTATTCTCAATTTTTTTCATTTTACCAAGATATAGTTTAATATTATTACCAATTCAAATTCTGATGTCGACTATTGTTATAAAATATTCACTAAGAAAACTGATGAATTAATTCACGTAAAATTTTTTTTGTAGAGTATTTTTGTTTCCATAAAGGATAATCTCTTTTAAATTTTTTCATATTGGTGACATACCATATATGATCACCGACTCTATTTTTTTTTATTACATTTTTCTTAATCTTGATTTTCGTAATTTTTTCTACTTCCTCTAAAGCCTCTATAATTGAGCAATTTGAAAATCTTCCACCACCTGTATTGTAGACCTCACCGTATTTTGGATTCTTATAGTATTCCCAAAAACAACTTACTAAATCATTGCTGTGTATGTTGTCCCTTACTTGTTTTCCTTTATAGCCGATAAGGTAGTATTTTTTCAATTTTAGAGAGGCTTTGACTAAATAAGATAAAAACCCGTGCAATTTTGCTCCAGAATGATTTGGTCCAGTAATACATCCTGCTCTGAAACATGCAGTCTTAAGACCAACGTTTCTTCCATATTCTTGCACAATTAAATCAGCATAAGCTTTTGAAGCACCAAAAAAACTATGAGTACAATTATCTATAGACATAGTTTCATCAATACCATTTTTATATTTATGATTTTTATTTATTTCCCATCTCATTTTTTTCTCAACTAATGGTAAAAAATTTGGATTATCTCCATAAACTTTATTAGTAGACATAAAAATGAAAGGGCTATTAGGGCAATACTTTTTTGTTAATTCTAAAAGATTTAAAGTTCCTTTAGCATTTATATCAAAATCTATAAACGCTTTATTTTTAGCCCAATCATGCGATGGTTGTGCAGCGCAATGAATTATTAAGTTGATTTTTCTTTTGTATTTTTTAAAAATTTTTTCTAATAAGTCGTAATTTCTAATATCTATATTATGGTGATTGTATCCTTTTAAAGATTTCTTAAGTTTGGATTTAACCCACGAAATGTCACCGTCTTTTCCAAAAAAAAATTTTCTAGCATTATTATCTATTCCAATAATTTCAAAACCTTTTTTTGAAAAATAAATTGAAGACTCGGAACCAACTAATCCGCAAGAACCAGTTATCAATACCAAACTCATTTAAAATATTTCCATGTTTTTTTATTTTGAGATAACCAAATGTATATATCTTTTACAATTTGATTTATAGATTTAGTTGGTTTCCAATTATAAATCTTATTTACCTTTTTATTATTAGAAATATAAATAGGAATATCAAAATTTGATGTTTTTAATATTTTACCTATAGATACATTATTACCAGTAATTTTCTGACAAAGATCTGTTAATTCCCTTAAGGAGACAAAGCTTTTTTTACCACCCCCTATATTAAATGTATCATTATTAATTTTATGAAATTTTTTAATTTGAATTAATATTATATCACATACATCATCAATATGTAAAACATCTCTTATTTGAAAACCCTTCCCGCCAAAACCTATATAATTTAGTTTTTTTTTTAGAAAATGTCTCGCAATCCATAAAGGGACAAAACCTTGATCTTGTTTACCGAATTGCCAAGGACCAGCAATTACACCAAACCTATTTATAATATATTTTAAGTTAGTAGTATAAAACATTTCTTTGATAAGTTTTTCTGAAGCAAGTTTAGTAAATCCATATAAAGAACTTGGCTCAGATGTTTTAAAATTTTCATCAACTTTTTTTAAATTTTTAATTGGTACGCTTAAATTAATTTTAGAAATTAAATTTCTTAAGTTTTCTATCGAGTATACTCGGCTTGATGAAAGGAAAATTAAATTAGACTTATCTTTGATACATTTCTTTAGAACATTGTAAGTACCTACTAAATTTGTATAAAAAACTCTTTCAGGATCCTTTTTTGATGCTTCAATCGCTGGTTCAGCACAACAATCAATTACCAAATTAAATTTTTGTAATTTATCAATCTTTTCATTATTAGTAATATCAATATTTAAATTTTGAATTTTGAATTTCTTAAGTCTTTTTTCATTAAGCTCTGATCCCTCCCTTAAGAGGTTATCCAAACTGTAAATCTTTGAATTTTTAATGTTTTTTTTTAAAAATATTGCTATGTTAGAGCCTACAAAACCACAGCCACCTGTAATAAGTATTTTCATTAACTATTAGATATCCTATTAATTTAAATAAAGAAATAATTAATTATATTTATGTTATCAGTAATAATCCCAGCTCGAGATGAAGCAGAAAATCTTGAAAACATTTTCGATTATTTTAACGAAGGCATGAAAGGTATAAAATTTGAAATTATTATAATCAATGACTTTAGTAATGATGATACTTTTGCAAAAGCTAAATCTTTGTGTGAGACTAATAAAAATTTTAGGATTTATAATAACAAAAAAAAAGGACTTGGAGGAGCTATTAACCTTGGCATTGAAGAAAGCAATGGTGAAAGAGTAGCGATTATGATGGCGGATTTATCAGATGATATTAGTGACTTGAAAAGATATAATGATCTAATGATAGATAATAATCTTGATGCAGTTTTAGGATCAAGATTTACTAAAAATTCAAAAATAATAGATTATCCTTTTAAAAAGTTAATTTTAAATCGAATATTTAATTTAATCGTATCTATATTTTTTTGGAATAAATATAACGACTATACTAATGCTTTCAAAATTTATAAAAAAGATGTTTTAAAAAACTTAATGCCATTTGTATCAGAAGGTTTTAATATTTTTTTAGAAATTCCACTTAAAGTTATAAGTAGAGGTTATAACTATCAAGTAATAAATATAAACTGGTATGGCAGGAAAAAAGGTAAGGCAAAATTTAAAATTAGAGAGTTGCAATCGAAATATTTGTTTACTTTATTTTATTGTTTCTTAGAAAAAATTCTATTAAAAATAAAAAAATAAAATGAAAAAATTATTCAACGTCTCACTACAAAAATCTGTAATATTATTTTTCTTGATTGTTTTTATTGTACTAGTTTTATTTACAATAATTTTATAGGTAAGCAAAAATCAAAAGAACCAATCCAAGTAAAACTCTATAAATTACAAACAGATTTAAATTAGATTTCTGAATGAATTTTAAAAAAAACTTGATAGTAATTAAAGAAAATGAAAACGATAGTAAAATAGAAAGTAAATTTAAATTTGAAAACTTTTGATCCTCAGCATATAGAATATTATATACACCAAATATAGATACTGCACCTAATGTAGGTATAGACATTAAAAAAGATATTTTTGCAGAATCATACCTTTTAAAGTTTAATAATCTTGCTGCTGTGATAGTTATACCTGATCTACTTACTCCTGGTATTAATGACAAAACTTGAAATAAACTTATAATTGTAACAGATTTCAAATTAAAATTTTCTTTAATACTTCCCTCTAATTTAAATTTATCGCTTATATAAAGTAGTATTCCGAAAATTAATGTAGTCCAACCAATTATTTTGATATTTCTTAAATTATTTATTAAACTTGTTTCAACCAATAAATAACCGCAAATTATTACAGGAATAGAAGAAAAAAAAATTTTTATTAAAAGATTTTTATTTTTTACAAAATTTATAATATCTTTATAAAAGTAACTTATAACTGCTAAAAATGAACCTACATGTAAACTAACATCTATAGCTAGGCTTTGTGCTTCAAATTTGATAAATTTTGAAACAATAATCAAATGTGAGGATGAACTCACTGGTAAGAATTCCGCAATACCTTGAATTAGAGATAAAATAAAAATTTCAATCATTTAAAGGAATTAAAATTTAAGCTTGTTCTTTTAATGTCATTTTGAAATGCATATCAGGTATGCAAAAAATAGCATTAAAAATCAAGTATTTATCAATTATAGGTCATAAATATTGACCTTTAAAATATATAAATTTTTGATTATTTTAACTATTTTAACAACCTATGAAAAATAAAATGCTTAAGTTTGTAGATTTAAAACAAGAAACACCAGAAAAGAGAAACACTTCTAGAAGAAAGGGTGATTTCAATGAAATTTATAATGAATTTATTACTGAGAAAGCTGGTGAGCAGTCAAGCAGATGTTCCCAATGCGGAGTACCATTTTGTCAAATTCATTGTCCGCTTGGAAATAACATTCCAGATTGGTTAAAACTAACCGCCGAAGGCAGGTTGCAAGAGGCTTATGAAGTTTCACAAAGTACCAACAATATGCCGGAGGTTTGTGGAAGAATATGTCCCCAAGACAGACTTTGTGAGGGAAATTGTGTTATCGAGCAGTCAGGTCATGGAACCGTTACTATTGGATCAATAGAAAAATATATTAATGATACAGCGTGGGAAAAGGGTTGGGTAAAACCCATAAAAATTAAAAGAGAATTAAAACAATCAATAGGTATAATCGGGTCAGGGCCTGCAGGTATGGCTTGTGCAGAGGAACTTAGAAAATCTGGATATCAAGTTACAATTTACGACAGATACGATAGACCAGGTGGTCTTTTAATTTATGGAATCCCAAACTTTAAATTGGAAAAATTTGTTGTTGAAAGAAGAACAAAACTTTTAAAAGAGAGTGGTATTAAATTTGTACAAAATTTTGAGGTTGGAAAAGATAGCAGTTTATACGAGTTAAAAAAAAGACATGATGCAATTTTAATTGCAACCGGAGTTTATAAAGCTAGAGAAATTGATATCCCAGGACACAATCTAAAAAATATTTTTCCTGCCATGGACTTTTTAACTGCATCGAATAGAAAAGGATTAGGTGATAAAGTTAAGCTTTTTGATAACGGTACGCTTGATGCCAAAGGAAAAGATGTAGTTGTGATAGGTGGAGGCGATACCGCAATGGACTGTGTAAGAACATCGATAAGGCAAAAAGCAAAATCAGTAAAATGTCTATATCGAAGAGATAGAGAAAATATGCCTGGATCAGCACGTGAAGTTGGTAATGCTATTGAAGAAGGAGTCGAGTTTGTGTGGCTTACAAGTCCAAAAAGCTTTATCGGCAATACAAAAATTGAAGCTGTTGAAGTTAATAAAATGAAACTTGGTGAACCTGACAGTTCTGGTAGAAGAAGGCCTGAAATACAAATCGGAGCAGAATATAAAATTAAAGCCGATCTTGTGATTAAATCTTTAGGTTTTGATCCAGAAGACTTACCTAAACTGTTCAATGCTAATGAGCTTGCCATTTCTCAGTGGGGAACAATAAAAATAGATTTAAAAACTATGCAAACAAATTTAGAAGGAGTATTTGCTGCAGGTGACATTGTTAGAGGTGCTTCTTTAGTTGTTTGGGCTATAAGAGATGGTCGAGATGCAGCAATACAAATTGAAAAATACTTACAAACAAAAACAAATAAAAATAAATCCTCAGAAGCAGCGTAAATGAAAAACTACAATAAGAATAAAATACTTTTAGAAAAGACACATAATTACAAATCAGAAATGGAGCATGATGCCTGTGGAGTAGGTTTAATTGCTTCAACTAATGGAAAAAAAACAAGAAAAGTGGTGGAGTATGGCATTGAGGCCTTGAAAGCCATATGGCATAGGGGAGCGGTTGATGCTGATGGAAAGTCTGGTGATGGTGCTGGTATACAAATAGAAATTGCACCGGATTTTTTTAAAGAAAAAATTTTAAACACTGGTCATACAGTTGATGAGGAAAAAAGAATTTGCGTTGGTATGGTTTTTCTTCCAAGAACTGATTATTCGAAACAAGAAAAGTGTAGAGAAATAATTGAGTCAGCTTTATTAGCAGGTAATTACAATATTTACGGATGGAGGCAAGTTCCGATAAATCCAAGTGTGCTTGGAAAAATTGCTGATCAAAGTAGACCAGAAATTGCTCAAGTAATGTTTAAAAAGAATAAAAACTTAGAAACCAATGATCTAGAAAGAGATTTATTTGAAACCAGAAAAAAAATTGAAAAAATTGCAGCAGAAAGTGGGTTAAAAGATTTTTATATTTGTTCATTTAGCTCAAGATCAATTGTTTATAAAGGTATGTTCTTAGCTGAGATGCTTTCAGAATTTTATCCAGATCTTAATGACAAAAAACTCACTTCAAGGTTTGCAGTTTTTCACCAAAGATACTCAACTAATACTTTTCCTAGTTGGGATTTAGCACAACCTTTTAGAACTTTAGCGCATAATGGTGAAATAAATACACTTAAGGGAAATATTAATTGGATGAAAATTCATGAGCAAGACATGTCAAGTCCTCTATTTAAAAATGTTAAAGATTTAAAACCAGTTATTAGAAGTTCTTCAGACTCTGGAGCACTTGATAACGTATTTGAATTATTGGTTCATTCCGGTAAATTAGCACCATTAATAAAATTAATGATGATACCTGATGCTTGGTCTAAAAGAAGCAAAACAGTCCCAAAAAATCATCAAGACTTATTTAATTTTTTAAATAGCACTATTGAGCCATGGGACGGACCAGCTGCGATATGTGCTACAGATGCTAAATGGGTTTTAGCCTCTTCGGATAGAAATGGATTAAGACCTTTAAGGTATACGATAACTTCAGATGATTTATTTTTTGCAGGCTCTGAAACAGGAATGATAAAAATACCTGAAGAAAAAATCCTTGAGAAAGGTAAGCTAGGTCCAGGGCAAATAATTGCGATCGATTTAAAAAAAGGAAAGTTATTTAAAGATAAAGCAATTAAAGATTTGTTAGCAAAAGATTATAAAAAATATAATAAACAGATTGTCGATTTAGAAAAGAAAATTTCTGGTGAAAAAGAAAAACCAAATTTTATTAGCGAAGATTTAAAAAAGAGACAATATTTATCTGGTTTAAGCATAGAAGATCTAGAATTAATTCTACATCCTATGGCTGAAGAAGGCAAAGAAGCATCGGGTTCAATGGGAGATGATACTCCTGTAGCTGTATTATCAAGTCATTTTAGACCAGTCTCACATTATTTTAGACAAAACTTTAGCCAAGTTACAAACCCACCAATTGATTCTTTAAGAGAAAATAAAGTAATGAGTTTAAAAACTAGATTTGGAAATCTTGGAAATATTTTAGATTTCGACAATTTAACCGAGGAAAATATATATGTATTAGACAGTCCTATATTAACAAACTCACAATTTAAGAAGTTTAAAAAAATTTTCTCAAAAAAAACAAAAGTTATTGATTGTACATTTGATACTTCTTTATCTTTAAAAGATAGGATAGAAGAAATTAGAGAAGAAGCGGAAACTTCAGTAAGAGAGGGAAATACATGCCTAATTTTATCTGATAAAAATATTAATAATAAAAAAGCAAGTATACCAAGTATTTTGACAGTCGGCGCTGTTCATTCACATCTAGTAAAACACGGCTTAAGAGGATATTGCTCATTAAATGTAGAGTGTTTGGATGCTTTGGACACCCATTCTTTTGCTGTATTAATTGGAGTGGGCGCCACAACTGTAAATCCATATCTAGCGATAGATAGCATTTATCAAAGATTTGAAAAAAAATTATTTGGTAAAAGTGATTTTGAGAGTTGCGTAGTAAAGTTTAAAAAATCAATAGATGCCGGGCTACTCAAAATAATGTCTAAGATGGGAATATCTGTAATAAGTTCTTACAGAGGCGGATGTAATTTTGAAGCGGTTGGTTTAAGTAGAGCGATAGTTTCTAACTATTTTCCAGGAATGACCTCAAGGATATCTGGCATAGGTATAATAGGTATAGAAAAAAAAATTAAAGAACTTCACACAAAATTTAATGCAAAAAATGTGTTCACTTTACCTATTGGTGGTCTATATAGATACAGAAAAAGCGGAGAAGATCATCAATATCAAGGTAGACTGATACACTTACTTCAAAGCGCAGTTGGAAGTGGATCTTACGAACAATATAAGAAATATTCTGCAGGCATACACAATCTTCCTCCAATAAATATTAGGGATCTATTAGAGTTTAAAAAATCTAAAGAGGCAATTAGTATTGATGAGGTTGAACCACTTGAAAAAATTTTAAAAAGATTTGGAAGCGGAAGCATGTCACATGGAGCTTTGTCAGCGGAAGCGCATGAAACACTTGCTACAGGCATGAATAGAATAAAAGGAGCATCTTGTAGTGGCGAAGGAGGAGAGGATGCTAAAAGATTTAAAATTCTTCCAAACGGTGATAGTGCAAACTCAAGAGTAAAGCAGATTGCATCAGCAAGATTTGGTGTTACTGTAGATTATTTAAATAACGCAAATGAAATAGAAATTAAAATTGCTCAAGGCGCAAAACCTGGTGAAGGCGGGCAACTACCAGGCTTTAAAGTTACTGATGAAATAGCTAAGTTAAGACACTCAACTCCTGGTGTCACTTTAATTTCTCCTCCACCTCATCATGATATTTATTCAATCGAAGATCTAGCTCAGTTGATTTATGATCTAAAACAAATAAATCCTAAAGCAAGAGTCGGAGTTAAACTTGTTGCATCAACAGGAATAGGCACAATTGCAGCTGGAGTAGCAAAAGCTAAAGCAGATATTATTCTAATCTCTGGGCATTCTGGAGGGACTGGAGCTAGCCCTCAAACAAGTATAAAGTACGCAGGCATACCTTGGGAAATGGGTCTAACAGAAGCTAATCAAATCCTTACTTTAAATAATCTAAGACATAATGTTACTCTTAGAACTGATGGTGGACTAAAAACTGGCAGAGATGTAGTGATTGCAGCTATGATGGGAGCAGAAGAGTACGGTATGGGAACATCATCTTTAGTTGCTATGGGGTGCATAATGGTTAGGCAATGTCACTCAAATACGTGCCCAGTTGGTGTGTGTAGTCAAGATCAATCATTAAGAGCAAAATTTACTGGTACACCTGAAAAAGTTGAAAATTTATTTAAATTTGTAGCAACAGAAGTAAGAGAAATCTTATCATCTTTAGGATTTAAGTCTATAAATGAAATCATTGGACGCACTGATTTATTATCCCAGGTAAATAAAGGGGCTTCAAATTTAGATGATTTAGATTTAAATCCTTTATTAGTACAAGCTGATCCAGGAGAAAATTTAAGATATTGTAAAGACAATCTTATAAATAAAGTTCCTGAAACTCTTGACGAGAAAATATGGTCTGAGATTAAAGATAAAATCAATACTTCTAATAAAAATAATTTTGAATATAATATCGAAAATACTTCCAGATCTGTAGGAACTAGACTTTCACACCATGTTTATAAAAAATTTGGAAATGAAAAACTAAATGATGAAACAATAAATATTAAATTAATAGGTTCAGCTGGCCAATCTTTAGGAGCATTTCTGACCAAAGGTATAAGCATTACAGTCGAGGGAGATTGCAATGACTACGTTGGTAAAGGTTTGTCCGGAGGAAAAATTATCGTTAAAACCTCAATCAAGAGTAAATTAATTCCAGATCAAAACACAATTATAGGTAATACAGTTTTATACGGTGCTACTTCAGGAGAACTATTTGCCTCCGGGCAAGCTGGAGAGAGGTTTGCTGTTAGAAACTCTGGAAGCTTTGCAATTGTGGAGGGTTGTGGAGCTCATGGATGTGAATATATGACAGGTGGAACTGCAATTATTCTAGGATCTGTTGGAGACAATTTTGGAGCAGGAATGACCGGTGGAATGGCATTTATCTATGATGAAAAAAACGAATTTGAAAACTTCGCTAATCCCGCTTCAATTATTTGGCAATCAGTAGAAACAGATTATTGGAAAAATTTTCTAAAAGAAAGCATTGTAGATTTTGAGTCTAAAACTAGTTCAAAGAAAGCAAAAGAAATACTGGAGAATTTTAATAAAGAGCTTAAAAATTTTAAACAAGTTTGCCCAATAGAAATGCTTGATAAATTAGATAATCCTATTAGTCTTAGACCTCATACTAAGAAAGCAGGTTAATGCGTAAACTTAAAATCTTTTGCTTTGGCTTTGGCCAAGTCGCAGAAAGTTTCATTAATAAGTTAATTAACGAAAAAAAAGACTTTGATTT
>MDTG01128190.1_pt1 | contig 14076 bp, 12 predicted proteins | sample 811421 | NCBI WGS metagenome assembly MDTG01 (sample SAMN05326645, study PRJNA326480) | marine metagenome | isolation source: seawater | place: Pacific Ocean: South East | collected 2011 | reverse complement strand
AACACTCTCAATATGTTCATTATAAATGTGTGCATCTCCAATAATATGTATAAATTTTCGAGGTATATATCCTGTGATTTTCCCAATAATTGTTAATAGAAATGAATAAGAACTTATATTAAATGGAACTCCTAAAAACATATCACCCGACCTTTGATATAATTGTGCATCTATATATTCTCCATCTATATAGAACTGAACCATTAAATGACAAGGTGGTAATGCCATTTTATCCAAATCAACAGGATTCCATGCATTCATTATTAATCGACGACTATTTGGATTTGATTTAATCTCATCAATTATCCATTGAAGTTGATCAATACCCTGTCCCTTATAATCTGTTTTATGATCTTTGTATTCAGCCCCGAAATGTCTCCATTGAAAACCATAGATTGGACCCAAGTCACCTTCTTCATAGTCTAAACCACGTAGTTTCAGAAATTCCTTTGATGCATTTTGGTCCCATATATGAACTTTCTTTTTCCTTAATATTTCATTATCAGTTGAACCATTAATAAACCATATTAATTCACGTAAAATTGTCTTCCATGGCATCTTTTTTGTTGTTAATAATGGAAAACCATTACGTAAATCAAATATCATTCGTTCTCCAAATAAAGACAATACATTACCATTTCTTCCCACTTTTAAATTATTTAAATTGAATATATTATGTAATGACTTTAAATATTGTAGTTCTTCATCATTAATAGTATTCACATTCTGGTATACATTAAATTGATATTTAATTTCTTTTTTTATATATCGATCACCATTAAATACTTCACCAATTCCACTTTTTTCAGTATTTTTAATTAATTTGATTTCATTTTTAAAAATGTGATCCAATATTAATATTGGACTAATAATAGTATTCTTTATCCCATATTCAACCTCTTCAAGTATTTTTGTCTGATATATTAAATCTATTTTATGAAAGTATTTTGTAATTATTTCTTGAAATATTTTAGATCCACCGATCACAAATAATTTATCATATATATCATTCTGTTCCACTCGCTCAATACACACCCCGATATCATTATAATTTTCAATACCTTCTTTCTCCAACTCTTCTTTATGATTTCGAGATACCACAACAATATGTCTTTTATTATTCCTTAAATCTTTAGGAATAGATTTATATGTATTATATCCCATCAATAATACATTTTTTTTATCTTTAGGAACACTTGTAGTAATTTCATAGAAATGTTTTAAATCTTCAGAAATCCTACAATATAAATCATTATTAACACCAATCACATGATCCAATGTTTCAGAATAAATTAAGTTAATCAACATATTAATATATTAATTGTATTTTTTTTTTAAATAATTATTTTTCCTCATATATCAAATTTGGATTTTCCTCACCCGTTACACTATCATCATTACCACCACCATCATCACTACTATTATCATCACCATTATCATCATCATTATCTGAACTATCACTATCTTTACTTTCAATATAGTGTTCACGATGGAAATCTTTATTCATAACCCCTAATAGTTTATTTATGTATATATTGTTTTCTTTGAAGATTTCCTTCACCCTATGTAATACATTGTAATAATTACGATATACTGAAAAAAATGGGCTTTGATAAAAATAACTCTCTTTTAGTTCTTCAACCTTGCCATCGATAGTTGTTAATACATCTGAAAAATCTTCATTATCGGTAAATGATAATAATTTTTCATTTTCATATATATTATCAAGACATATATCCATTTTTTTAATAATATCAGTTTCACATAATAATTTATAATGATCCATTGTCATAATTTGATAAAATGTGAAATAGATAGCATATTCAATATCGATTAGATTATCTACCTGATCATATTCATCTTTAATAATAAGCTTACCATGTTGTGAAATTAATTCATCTTTTTCATTTAATTTATAAAGAACATTTAAATTACTAAGTGCTTTCTTATCTAATGTATTCATTTATTATATAATTACAATGTTTTTTTGTTTAAATAATTTAATTAATTATTGTAAAATAATGGTTCAAGGATATAATTTGTTGATAATGTCAATAATATGGCGAAAACAATTGAATGGATTATAATTAAATTATTTCCCTGAAGTGACAAACTATATCCAATCATTTCTGCTAATCCCTTTAATGTTTTTTCAACGAAACTATATGTTGCTGGTTGAGATAAAATGAAAAATAATATACCACCAATCAATGATATTTGTATCGATTTTTCATTCAATACTTCTTTTAATTCTCCGACTATATTCGACATATTTTATATATTTAATTAGAAAAAAATTAAGATAATAAATAGTCCTTATGTATATATATATTATTAAATTGATAATAATCTTTTTTTTGAAGAATTGACATCATTTGTTCCATATTTTTTTCATTTTCGACTATGATACACTTAAACATAATTTTATCAAAAATATTCCATATGGGGAACTTTACATTCAGAAAACATAAATCAAACGTTTTGTCAATCGCATTGATTTGTTGAATTAATTTCTTTTCTTTTTCTTTTTTATCATAGGATATATTTATTGTTTCCCATGTATCTTTTTTAATTATATCCATTATTTCAGAATTAATACCTAATAAATCTATTTTTTCTTCCGTAAATAAATCATTGATCTGATATTTAAGAGGGTGATTGTCAACCTTTAGAGTTCCTACTATTTCAGGTATCTTAATATCCATATTTTCAAGTGTAACTTTTGCAACATGATATTTATTTAAATTATGAATACTTAATAATTTAATTGTATCATAATAATTATCCATTTGTCGATCTAATCCTTTATTATAATAAAATGAAACAGCCTCCGACCTTACATCCTCCCACTTAAATCCACCCTTTTTCCAAAATTCTTTTGTATGAAATAATGTCGATTCATATCCAGCAACTTTATTCTCCGTCTTATACAATGTTTTTCCATATATATCATAACATAACATCTTCTTACAATAAACACATTCCAATCGACTATTCTTTAAAAAATTCAACTTTCTCTTAATACTATTTGGTCGATATATAGTATCATAATCCATATGAAATATATAGTCATGACTTGTCATACCAACCGCGTAATCCCGTTTAAAACCATCTGGTAATATCTTCATTTTTTTAAAATAGTTCCATATAATCTTATCATTATCTTTTGGGAATTCAATTTTTTCTAAATATTCATCTGATGATACTTTGAAATATAAAATATTATCATCAATTGGTAAATAATGACTATAATCGGTTTTTGAATCATCAACTATAATCCATTCTAATTTATCTTTGGGATAGTCTAATGTTTCCCAGTGATAGTTAAATAATGGAAAAAATTCGGACCAATCATGTAAGATTGTCACAAGTGAAATATTTGGTAACTCGCTCATTATGAATTAATATAAATAATCTTTTAAATATTTAAACTCCATATTCTTTCTTTTTTTTCTTTTTCTTTTTATCGACTTTCTTTTCTAAGTCTTTAATTTTATCGTTGAGTATGATTTGTATAATATAGTTCTTAATAATTTGTTTAATTAATTGAATATATGTTCGATGTGTATATATGGAAATATCATTATTAAAGGTATAATATATGGATAAATAGATTGGTTTATATAATAAATTATTTTCTTGAAAATTGATGTTAAAGGCTTCTTTTTTCTGTTTTTGTCCTAAAGATTGTGAAAATTCAAAATTTAGGATAATAATTTCATCGATATCTTTATTAATCGTTTCAATACATTCTTTTTCATAATTTTTAAATCGATGGATGAAAGTTTCGTATGTTTTATAAGATGTATTAATTTCATAAATAACACGGATTGATTTATCTTTTTCAATGATTTTATTCATATAAATAATATTATATTGATTTAATTTTTTAAATATTAAAGTACAATTTTGGAGTGACCTGATTCTTTGAGAAATTCTTCGGGTATTTCATCTGGACAATTAAGTAATTTTTCTCTTAAATAACATACGAATGTTAATCTTGTATATTTTTCGTAGATGCCGATAGTCCCTACTTCGGGATTATCTTTAAAAGCTGGTTCTAATTTATCATTAAATAATTTATCTTCTTTTGTTTCATACATAGGTGTATTTGAATGCCATTGGTGGACATCCATTGCTAAAAAGTCATTGGATCGAACATCGACCGCGATACCAAATTGTGGTAAGATAGTATATCCACCATGATATTTCCCTCGTTCGATCACTGTTAGATTACCAAAACCACCTTTAAAATCTCCGGCGTCTTTATGTAGTGCGGTTCTAAAATTACGATTAATTGTGATCGTTGAGAAGGCTGTATTTGGTATTTTTAAATGTGGTTTTTGATTTGCTCGATTTAATTGGTCATTATAGGATGATGGTATTAATTCATGAAATAATTCATCAATTTTTTGAATGAAAGGTAGTCCTTCATTATATTTATTAAAGTTTGTCCTTGTAAAATGTGTTAACCGGCAGGGAAGATTACAAAAATTTTTTGATTCTTCATAAAATCCTATTGGATTTGATGCGACTTGATTATTAACTTTCATTTTCGAAAACCCACCTTCATCTTTAATTAATAGATTGATCATTCCATCTCTGGTTTCATCTTTTAATTTTAATTGTTTATCTTTTATTTCATTTAATAATTCATCATCTGAATATGTATCATATTTTTCTTTTAATTTATTTCCATTTGGTGTTAAATAACCAGTCGACCATTTACTTGTATTTACAATATTCCTTTTTTTCCAATAAACACTATCTGTATTAATCGGTCCAGCGGAAGCACCTCTCCCTCGACTTGGTTTTGCGAGATCTTTATATGAGTTCCATCCAAGTCTTAATAATGAATTTTTAATTTTATTTTTTCGATATTTAAGTAGTAATTTTTCATTACCATCATCATCTTTATAATAGACATCTACATTATAATTAATAACAGGATATTTCATATAACTTTCATCAATCCATTTACCTTCTAATTGAGAGACTTCATCATCAGATAAATATTTAGGAACAACAAGTTTTTTAGGTCGTGGCATATTTATCTATAAAAAGAAAAAAATTTAAAATTAAAACGATTGAATTATTTTCCATCTGGGAAAAGGGATGTAGGTAGGACTAATTTTCCTTTCATTTGACGATAATATATAATACATCCAATTAAAATGATTACAAATAGAACCAACAATAGATTTGTATTCATGGAAGAACTAGTCTGTGTAGTTGTTTCATCTTTATAATTATCATATAAATCATTATATTTATCATATACTTCGGTGTATGACCATGTTCTTTTATTTGTTAGAATGTTTACTTCATTATGAATATCGATTAACCATTCGATTAAATCTTGTCGTGAATCTAATCGTATTGGGATTTTTTCAAAATGTTTCGAATAATGTTCACTACAATTTGGACATGGTAATACATACTTTAAACTATCAAAAAATGAATAATATTTTTTCCTTTCAAAATTAGTTGGTTCTTCAGGATATTGAAATGTTACAGCGTGTAGAAATTCCCATGCAGAAGGCCCCCATACTTTTGGTTCCATATTTAATAATTATATTAATATAATATTTAAGAAAAAAAACCTAATTAAACTATGGAAAAGAATTATTGTAATAATTGTGGAAATTATGGACACACATATAAATTATGTCGACATCCAGTATTAAGCTATGGAATTATCCTTTTTAATAAAGATGAAGATGGTTTATATCGAATAGTGATGGTTGAGAGAAAAGATTCGATATCATTTATAGAATTTATAAGGGGGAAATATAAAATAAATAATATTGAATATCTAAATTTACTTTTTTCAAGATTATCTACAAATGAAACTTTAAAATTACGAGATAATAACTTCGAAACACTATGGAATAAACTCTGGATCCATACAGAAACAATAAATGATCGTATTAAAAGAGAATATAAAAGAAGTCTTGAATTATTTAATCATCTTAAAATTAGAGAAGGGAATAATTTATGTGATTTAATCAAGAATATCAAAACAGATTATTTACATAATGAATGGGAAATTCCAAAAGGTCGTCGAAAAAAACATGAAACAAATAAAGAATGTGCAATTCGAGAATTTAATGAAGAGACAAATATTGATACATCAATGTATCGATTTTTTAATAATATCATCCCTTTATATGAAGAATATACCGGCATAAATAATGTAAAATATAAACATATATATTATTTAGCATATTCAGATACCTTATATAATCTGAAAATAGATCAATTAAATAAAGATCAATATACAGAAATTAAAGATATTCAATGGTTAACAGAAGAAGAATGTTTACAATTAATACGTGATCATGATATTACCAAAAGAGATTTAATTAAAAAATTATTTACATTTTTAAAAAATTATGAAACTCATATCAATGTTATTCTTTAAAAAATAATATATATGATTTATAATATAATGGAAGATGATTCATTTCATAGATTGTATGAGGTATATTATCAATATAAAAGGAAATATTTAATATTAAAAAATGATCATACAAAAAAGAATGAGAAAAAAATACTTCTTAAAAACTTAGAATTAATCAAAACATTAATTGATGAAAAAAATATAGATCTATCAGAAAAATTAGAAATTAATAAAAATTATCATTCTTATCCTGATTATAATGATCCTGATTTTTTATATGAAATTACTCGTAAAGCTGAATTTTATCATTGTAAGATACCATTTGATATTTTAGAATTGAGTAATAAATGTAATATAGATGCATTTACATTGGGAAACCATCAAATATTTTTAAAAAACTTTATTAATCGTAATACACCTTATAAAAGTTTATTAATATTCCATGGTGTAGGAGTTGGGAAAACCTGTTCAGCGATCACGATAAGTAATTCATTTGTTGATCATTATAAATCATCAAAAGACACAAAAAAAATAATATGTTTGGTTTCTAAAAATATTCAGACAAATTGGAAAAATACTATTCATAATCCAAATATATCCGAAAATCAATGTACTGGGACGACATATCATGATATTATTAATAATATCGATTCGAAAAAATCAAAGGAAAAATTAAGGAATAAAGTTGTTAAAGATTATTATGAATTTTATGGTTATCAAGAGTTTTCTAATAAGATTAAAAATATGATTAAAATCTATCTTAAAAATAAAGATCCCAAAGATTATACACCAGATGAATTAGCCTTACTTGAAAGAAAGGCGATTAAGAATTATTTTTCGGATCGATTATTTATAATTGATGAAGTCCATAATCTTAGAGATGAGAATATTACAAAATTAAATAAAGATGAAAGTAGAGATGTTTTAAAATATTTGGATAAAGTGATTAAATATAGTGAAAATTTACGACTTATAATTATGTCAGCGACACCGATGTTTAATAAAGCATCTGAAATTCAGTGGATTTTGAATATGTTACTTAAAAATGATAATCGACCAATACTTAAAAAAAATGAATTATTCAACAAAAAGAATAAACTTAATGTTGAAAAATTAATTAAAAAGAGTAAAGGGTATATATCTTATTTAAGAGGTGAAAATCCAATAACATTCCCAATTCGATTATATCCTGAGGATGTAAATTGTTTATCAAAGGAAAATAAGAATTATCCAATGAATGATTTATGGGGTAATAAATATCCGGATGATTTTTATTATTTCAAAAATCTAAAATTATATTTTAATCAAATGATTAAAAATGAATACCAAAGTGAGATCTATAATAATTATTTAAATCAATTACCTAAATCAAATGTCCTATCATTGAATGATCAAAAAAGAGGTGTTCAAATTTCAAATATAGTTTATCCACCGATTGATGTATTATCGGGTGAAAAAAAAATAAGTGATTATGATCCATCATCAATGTATAGTGGTTCCGCTTTTATGAAAATTATGAAACCAGGGAGAAAATCATATAGTTATTCAAATCGTTATAAATCAAAAGTAGAAGGAGATTATGGTCCATTATTTTCACTTCAAAATATTGGAAAAGTTTCATCAAAAATAAGTAATCTTTTAAATGGTCTCAAATCAAGTCAATCAGAAGGAATAATATTTATATATACTGAATATATTACATCTGGTGTTATACCATTAGCTTTGGCTCTTGAACATATGGGGTTTCAAAAATATTCTGGTAATATATTGAATTATCCAGAGTGGAATTCAAATTATAAACATACAAAAGATGAACCAATTAATCATAAATGGAAAAAACAATCCAATGTATCAGATGATTTTAAACAAGCAAAATATATTATTTTATCAGGTCAAAAAGATTTATCTCCAAATAATGATGAAGAAATTAAAGCACTTACAAATAAAAATAATTATGATGGTTCAAATATTAAAATTGTGATTGGTTCAGCTGTAACAAGTGAAGGTCTTGATTTTAAAAATATAAGAGAAATTCATATATTGGATCCATGGTTTCATCTTTACAAAATTGAACAAATAATTGGTCGTGGTATTCGTTTTTGTTCACATATGCAATTAAAACCAATAAATAGAAATGTATCTGTTTATTTACATGTTAGTGGTAATGAACCAAAAAATGAAAGTATTGATACATATATTTATCGTATTGCTGAAAAGAAAGCATCTGAAATTGGGAAAGTTGAAATGGTATTAAAAAGTAATGCGATTGATTGTTATTTAAATAAACCTGTGAATTATATTGATGAAAAAAATGTAGCAAAAATAAAAGTGAGGTCAAGTCGTAAAATAGTTCATCAAAAACACTCAATACATGATAAAGAATATTCAAAGATATGTTCTTTTTCTAAAAAATGTAATTTTAATTGTAATATGCATGAAAAAATAAAAGAAAAAGATATTAAATATGATACATTATCAATCGAAACATCAAAAGAACTATTAGTCCCAATCCAAAAAATTATATTTGAATTATTTGAAATTAAAAATTATTATCTTTTAAATGAAATGGTTGAAAAAGTTTTATTATCACTTGATACGAATAACAAACTAATTTATTTTGCGATTTATGATCTTGTAAAACAGAAAAAAACAATATGGAATCACAATAATATAAGTGGATATATTATCTGTCGAAACAAATATTATTTATTTCAACCTTATTCAAATACAGATGAAATGATACCACTCTATTATCGTAATATTGAAGCAATTCAAGGAACAAAACAATTCATTAAATTAAATGATAATCTATTTACAAAAAAAGTCGATCCACCTACAGAAGTAAATTCATTTATATATAGCACGATAATTGAAAAATTAAAATCAAAAATTAAAATCAAAAGTGGTTTAATCGTAGAACACTTTTTTGGTGATAAAATGAAAAAGAAAAGATATAGTATCCAGAAGCTTTTTAAAGAGAATAATCCACTTAATAAAGAAAAAGTATTTTTTGAGTTTTATTTAGATGCATTACATTCATTAGAAAAAGTTGTTCTTTTAGAAAAAATTGTTCGAGAAAAAATTGAAACAAATAAAATTCAAGATCCATTAGAAAACCATATTTTCAATTATTTTAAAAATCAATTAATCACAATCGATAGTAATGATAATTATCATTTATTTAGAAATGATTTAAAATTATGCGGTTTTTATGTATTTAATCACACACATTTTTATAATAAAAAGAATAAGAAAAAAGAATTGGATGATATTCAAAATGATTATGATTTTTATATTTATAGAGATAATGAATTTTACGAAGTAAATGATAAAGATCATTTAGAAGATGGTTTATTGATAAAAAAAAAATAATAAAAAGTATTCATAATTCTGATTACTTTAATTTTAAAACGAATGAATTATGGGGATATTCCTTTAAATCTGAGAAGAATAAACGTGTTATTAAAGTTGTTAAATCAGATAATACACAAAAATTACCGGGCCAAACAATCGAAAATATTTCTCAAATAAATAGTATCAAAAAATTCATCCAGAACCATTTCCCCGATAATTTCGAATTATATGAAAAAATTGATAAAAAAAATGATAAAGATAAAATATACAATACGAAAGAATTTCTGGGTATTTTTATTGAAATTATATTAAGAAACTATCAAATTAAAAGTAAAAATGTAACATTCATTCCATATGATATATTATTACTCAAATATATTCAGTAAATTTGACACTTTATTTAAAAAAACAATTAAATATATTTATTATAATAAAAATGACATTTATAACAGAACAATTACTTCAAACATCATTAGTAATCCATTCCAAAGATATTAATCAAAATATCGATAATATTATAAAATTAAAATTAAAAGAAAATATCGAAGGAAAATGTAGTAGTAATGGTTATGTTTTAAAAGATACGATAAAGATAATTAAAAGAAATCTTGGTGAAATTAAAACATACAATGGAAAAAGCCAAATTAAATATCTTATAACCTATCGTGCTAAGTTAATCTCTCTATCAGAAGGCGATGAAATAAATGTTTTTGTAAATAATATTAATAAAATGGGTGTATTAGCATATGTTAAATTAGATACGGAAGATGAAATAATGACTTCTGAAAATAGTCCTCTAATTGTGATGGTTCCAAAAGAATACTTTTCAGATAGTTCTATTAATTTTGATGATGTAACAATTGGTAAAGAAATAAATGTCAAAATTCTAGGTAAAAGAGATAAATTTATGTCTGATAAAATTCAATCTGTTGCAAGACCGATTTAAGTTCAAAATAGAAATCAATAATATTATTTATATATAGAATGGAAGAATTATCACTACATGAAAAAAAATTATATATATTTAAAAATATTGAAAAATCACATAATCAAAATATATTCATCGAATTACTCGATAAAAATAGTTGTAAATACACTAAAAATAACAATGGTGTTTTTTTAAATTTAAACACACTTTCAGATACATTAATCAATGATTTTTATAATATTCTTTTTTTTAATAACGATGATACAATCATTTTAAATTATGAAAAAGAAAAATCCGTTGATAAACCAATAAAAAAATCTATGACAAAAGAAGATAAGATAACAAAAGATGATACACTATATTTACTTAAAAATTATCCAAAAGACAAACATAAATTAATTCTTTTTTCTAAAAAATATAATTTATAAATTTGATTCTTATTTAAACTCTTATTAATATATAATTAGTAATATGGAATTTATAAATGATTTTAAAAACTCTTCACATACCTATACTTCAAATATTCGCGGTTCGAAATATATTCAGGGTAGTCAAATGATCAAGGAAAAAAATAATATTACAGATATATGTGAAGTTATTATTGAAAAAAATGAAATTGAATGTCTAACATTAAATAAAGAACATAAAAAAAGTTTTATTAAGAATAAAAAACTAGAAATCTACGAAAAATTTTCGAATTATTCCGCAAATTACAAAAAAGCTTTTCATCGAGACCTTCTACAAAAAGCATTTCAAAAAGAAAATGTATTATCATCTATACTATTTCTTAATGATTTTTATAAAATTAATACAATTATATATAATGAGAATATGAAAAAATATTATCAAACATCATTGAAAGATTATACACCATTTGTTTGTATTTATAAAGATAATAATTGGTTTTATTCAGAAGAAACACACATTATTGAAGATGAAATTTCAGATATAACTGAACTAAAGAATATATTAGAAATCGATATTGATATTTATATAATGAAACCATATCTTCAGAATATTTCAAAATATAAATTGACGGAATTACAGGAAATTGCAAATGAAATGAATATCTTAATTCAAACGAATGGAAAAAATAAACTTAAAAAGAAATTATACGATGAAATAAATTTGAAACATTATAAACTCAATACTTAAAAAAAAAATACTCAGTATTTATATAATGAAACTACTTCAAGGAAAAAATTCAGAAAATTATTTTAAAGAAGTAATTAATTATCCTTCTGTAGATATTGAATTAGAACTTATTTTTGGTTATGAACCATATCATAATCCAATCACTAAGAAAGTTTATTTAGACTTAATTCAAAAATGTAAAGAAAATTATAAATTACTCTCCGAAGAAAGTAGTTTAGATATAAGAAAAAAATTTAAAAATAATGTTTCAAATATAAGATGTACGATAAATGGTATGGATAATATTAAAAAATATTGTCGTGAAGATAAATTAGATAATCTTGAAGATATTCAATATGTAATTAAAAGTTTTTATCAAAACCCATTTGATAAAAGTAAGAAATATCCATCTCTTAAAGATAAAGATTATAATATAAGATTAAATATTAAAAAAGAACAATCTATTAGTCCAAAACATAATTATATATTACAATTCTTAACTGATTTTGAACGTTCTTTGAAACATTTTCGTTATAAAAAGAGATTTAGTTTTGTAACATCGGATAATTTATTCAAAATTGATCTCACTGTTGTGAAAGAAACCGATTATATTCGGAATAAAGGTTTCAATTTCGCAACTACATTCAGGAAAGCAAATATCCTCAAAAATAAAGAAAAATATGAATTAGAAATCGAATATATCGGAAATAAATATGAAAATACAGGAATTTCTAGTATTGATGCATTGTATCAAGCATTAAATGAAAATCATATTCGAACCGGTCCAAATGATGAAGTTATTGGAAATACATTTGATCCACTCAATCTAGGTATTCCCATTTTTCAAGAACAAGAACAAGAACAAGATATATTAATTGATGATAATGATGAGTTTGATTATTACGGATCACCGAGGTATGATGGTGATTATGATGAACAGCAAAATGTATCGTATGAAAAGTATACAACTGAAGAATATCAATCATTAATTGGACGATATGTCCGTATTAAGGATAGTTTCTTTGAGGAAAATAAAATTGATTTGAGATTAAGGGATTCACTCAAAGAATATTATCGATTGGGTAAAAATATAACTATTATTGGAAGTTTTATAAATGATAGTTCTGCAAATATTCAATTTGAACATGAAATAGGAGGATATACAGAATTAAATGTCCCAATTAGCGATATTTATAATGTTGAAGTATATGATACATTTTCATTCAATCCAACATTAAATGATAATATCCTTCAGAATGAAGGATATACAGATGCATTTAGTTCAAAACTTTTACCGATTAAACCACCTATCGCAGATACTAAAAATGAAGAAGTCATGAGTAAATTAACAAAAGAAATAATAGATATATTGGAAGAACATGTGATAAATTTATCAAAATATATTTATAATACTCCGAGAATTATTTTATATGATATGAAAAATGAAATTATTGAAAATTATAAATATTTAACACTTCAAAAAAGAAAGAAAAAAGATCGACCAAATAATTACTTTAAACTAATTGGTCCTCAACCTGTCACTCTTTCATTTGACCATTTACAAGAAAATAATCCAAAATCAATCCTCAATGAATATGCTGTTACAGAAAAAGCAGATGGAGAAAGGTATCAATTATATATTAATGATGGGAATAGTTATTTAATCAATTCAAAAAAAAATGTAATGGACACAGGTGTCACTTTTAAAGTTGCTGGTAAAGATGCTTGGATGCCCGCAACAAAAGATTTAAAAAATGTAAAAGGAGAATGGTTATTTGACGGGGAATATATTACTCGAACAAAAGATAACCAAGAAATACAATTATTTATGATATTTGATGTATATTGGGCCGGAAATACCACCCCACAACCTATTCACACTTATCCATTCATTTCTAAAAATCCTTATGATTATGATATATGTCGATTATCTGTTATTAATGAATTCTTTAAACAACATAAAATGGTATATGATGATAATTCAATCGAAATTAAATTAAAAACATATGAATTTGGATATATTTCTAATGAAAAAGAAAAATCTACAAAAGATAACTTAAAAATTTTTAAAGCCGCGAATAATATTCTTAAAAAAGATGAAATGAATGAATATCCATATCGTATTGATGGATTAATATTCTTACCAGTTAGAATGGCCGTAAAAGGGACCATTGAATGTATTCAACCAAAATCAATCGGTGGAACTTGGAATATGAATTATAAATGGAAACCCCCAGAAGAAAATACAATTGATTTT
>MDTG01327724.1_pt1 | contig 14078 bp, 13 predicted proteins | sample 811421 | NCBI WGS metagenome assembly MDTG01 (sample SAMN05326645, study PRJNA326480) | marine metagenome | isolation source: seawater | place: Pacific Ocean: South East | collected 2011 | reverse complement strand
CAGACCCTCAACAATCGCAGCCGGCGCATTATCGGCGTCGATGAGTACGGCAAGATGAGTTTGCTGGGCGGACTGTGGGGGTTTGTTGGCCATCGTTCTTCCCTGATTGGTTTGTATTCAAGGTAATTTGAAATTCGCTGTTTGGCTATGAACGATTTTGATCTGCGGGTATTGCGCAGAAGTTCAGGTAAACCCAGCGAGCCCCACAGCGCCGAGCTGCAATGTTAGAGTGCAGTCCGGATGCGCCCACGGATGGTGGCGCCGGTTTTTCAATGCTCACTAAGGATGGTTAGCTTATGTCTCGTACCCACACGCTTTTACGGACCGTTCAGGTCCTGCTGGTTGGCGCGTTCCTGTTTTGTAGCCAGGTGCAGGCTGCAACGCCCGCCATTGGCGGCTATAGCCCGGTTTCATATTTCACTAAGAACAAGGCGGAGCTTGGGAGTGAAAAGTTTCAGGCCGAGTACAAAGATCAAACCTATTACCTGACATCCCCTGAGCAGGTTGCGTTGTTCAATGGCAATCCGGCGCACTATGTTCCGCACTACGGCGCTTTTTGTGCATTCAGCCTGACTGAGGGCAAAAAGATGGCTATCGACCCGACCAACTTCAAGGTGGTCGGCAGCATGCTGCTGTTGTTTCACAAGAGTGCGGAGTTGGATGGTCGCAGCAAGTGGATCCAGTCCGGCGACCAACAAGCGCTGCTGAAAAAGGCCGATGCCGGATTCAAATTGCTTGAGTTCTAGAGCACGCGCATGAGTGCTATTGGCTTTGTTTCATGGCCTCGTTGAGGCGCTGGTTGCTGGCCTGATTGGCTTGCTCAACCTGCTCTTTAAGTTGTTTCATTTGCTGCTGCGCCTGCTCGGCCTGTTTGGCCTGCAGGCTGGCGGTGGCAGCAGTTTCGCCGAGGCCACAGGCGCTGAGGCCGAGCAGGCAAGTAATGGCAAATACGAATGTGGCAATGCGCATGATCAACTCTGATGTTCAAGGTCAGGTTCGGGCTCAGCTTCAATCGAGTTGGGTTGAGGCAATCTTATCTGCTGTCTCCAGCGCTCGACTATAGCGTCCAGTTCGCCAGTGTCTCTCAGCTTTTCCAGCGCGGCATTGAACTGCTTGGCACGGAGCAAATCATTTTTGCCAAAGGCTACATAACGCGGCATTTTCACCAGGGGAGTGGGCAGCATCCGTACGTGTTCGCTGCCATGTTGCTGGCGTGCCAGGTACTGTAACTGCAAGCTATCGCCAACAATCAGTTCGATCCGTTTAGCTAACAGCATTGAGACCAACTGGCCGGGTTGCTGGGCCGTTTCGTCACGCTTGAGTGCGGCGTTGTCGAATGCAGTTTCGTAGGCGTAGCCCAGCACCTGACCAATCACATAGGGCGCCAAATCCGCGAGGCTCTGCCAGTCTTCAAGGGCGAAGTCGCGGCGGCTCATGAAGCGTGTCGAGCCCTCACGAATAGGCCCAACCAGCTGGTATTGACGCTGGCGCTCGGCCGTTCCGGCAAACACGAATGCCATCTCTGCCTCGCCGGTCTCCAGCATCTTTTTAGCCCGCTGCCACGGGTACAAACGCAGATGGTATTCAATACCGGCCTCATCCAGCACGGCGCGGACTAAATCGACATCCAGCCCTTGCGGTTCACTGTCAGCAGCGGTGGTGTAGCTGTAGGGCGCGAACTGTTCGCTACCAACCACCCGCCAAGTCTCGGCGAGAGTCGAGGTGCTTAAACCCACAAGCAAACTGAACAACATCACGCGCATTGGCTGTGTCTCGGATCTTTGGCTGATCCTACAACCATAGCATGCACTGAAAACGGCTGGCCGACAGGGCGCGAACAGAGCTTGAAGATGCGCTTGCGCTGAAGCCGCTCGCCCAGTTGCAGGGCGAGCGTGGCGGGGGAGGTTTAAACTTTGCGGACAAACTCGGACTTGAGTTTCATGGCGCCAATGCCATCGATCTTGCAGTCGATATCATGGTCGCCATCACACAGGCGGATGCCTTTGACCTTGGTGCCAACCTTCACCACCAGCGATGAGCCTTTAACCTTGAGATCCTTGATGACCGTGACGGTATCGCCGTCCTCAAGGGTGTTGCCGACCGAGTCCTTGATTACCTTGGCGTCGTCTGCGGCCGCTTCATCACTGCCGTCCGCCGCCCACTCATGGGCACATTCCGGGCACATCAGCATCAAGCCATCCTGATAGGTGTATTCGGAATTACATTTTGGGCAGGCTGGCAAAGTGCTCACGGTGAGTCCTCAAAGGTGGGCTAAAGACCTGCATTATATAGGGATTTAGCTGTCGCCGGGGCACATGCAAAAAGCCCCGCATTGAGCGGGGCTTGGTTGGCTTAACGATGGTGGCCGCCGTGACCATGACCATGACCGCCGCCGTGGTGGTAGCCGCCTCCGTAATAGCGATAGCGCGGCGCTACGATTACGCGCGTCTGGCGGTAGTACACCGGTGCTGGCTGATAGTAAACCGGTGGCGGCGGCGCGTAGTAAACCGGTTGAGGCGGGTAATACACCGGCTGCGGTGCGGGTTGCACATACACCGGCGCCGGCTGATAACGGCTGTTAGCAACAATTGCTCCACCAATTACTGCACCAACCACCGCACCGGCAATCACGCCATCATTGTGGCCGTGGGCTGAGGCCTGACCTGCAACGGCCAAGCTGAGTATGCCGGCCAAGAGTAAGGGTAGTCGGCCAATCATTAGGAGTACTCCTGCAAAAATTGCGGCTAATACCGCACAACAATATTGAACGCCTAAACTCGGTAATTATCCGTATGTTCGTGTAAAGCTTGTGTAAAGCTATTAGGCCGATTTGCTCTGTAAAACATCCTTACTATGTATATTGAGCAATTTGACAACCCTGTCCTCTCCCTTAAAGTGAGCTGTGTTAGGTTGCTGATTGAAGCTCAAACAGCCGTTTTGAAGCGCTTTTCAGCTACCCTGTGAATAGTCATGCCGAGCGCTTTATAGCGTTGCGACAGCGTGGCTGATCCATCGGCTTGCCAGTCGCGACCGATGGCCTTGCAAGAAGCCGGATGTGCCACTGCGCAGCAGGAAGCTGGGCGGTATGGCCTGTTGTTCTAGGCTTTGTAGTTATTGGGTTGTTTCGTACAGGGATGTACCGCATATGCAGTCAAACCCAGAATCCAGGCAAGATGATCCGTACGACACCGTATTCATCCGCCGCTCGTTTCGTTCGCTGGTGCGCTGGGGAATTGTAATTCTCAGTGTGATCAATCTGCTCCACCTTTCCCTGTTCCTGTCTTACGGCAGCCGTTGGTGGGCCTTCAGCGCGCTGCTCATTCTGGTTCAGGCACCGCTTTATCTGCTGGTCATCAATCGCCGCTCATTCCCGGTATTTATCGGCGGTTTGGCGTTGCTGATATTGGCCTTCGGCATACAGTTGAGCGTGTATTGCACCCAGTTTGGCGCCCGTGCGGGCTTCCACTATCTGCTTTTTGCGATGACACCTCTGGTCGCCTTCAGTGGCCGGATTCGCATCTGGCACAAGGTTGTGCTGTGCGTGTTAGTGATGCTGCAAATGTTGGCGCTGGAGCAGCGCACGGCTCCAGACCCGGATATTTCAGCGCAGGCTCTCGAGTGTCTGCGGCTGCTGAATCTTGCCAGTGCGTTTAGTGTGATTTCGCTGTTTGTTTTGCGCCACTTTATGGTTGTGGCGGGCATGAACTCCAAGCTGGAACACATGGCCGCTTATGATCCGTTAACCGGCATGATCAACCGCAGGCGCATGGCTGAGGTGGCCGCGGATGAGTTGGATCACAGCTTTGAGAAGCATTCGGCGCTGTCGATGATTCTGGCGGATATCGATCATTTCAAATTGATCAATGACCGTTACGGTCACCAGTTCGGCGATCAGGCCTTATTGCATGTCAGCCAGACGATTATGCAGATCGCTCGCGACGGCGACAGTTGCTGTCGGTGGGGCGGCGAAGAGTTTTTGATCATGCTGCCGGTTACCGATCTTCAGGGAGCTCGGCAGTTGGCCGAGCGAATACGCGTTGAAGTGTCGCGCAATGCCCTGCGCCTGAGTGGCCATGATGTGGGCCTGACGCTGACCCTTGGTGTGGTCGAGCTTCAGCCTCATGAAGGTTTGGACAGCGCAATCGCCCGCGCTGACGAGGCGCTTTATGCCGGCAAAAATAATGGCCGAAACCAGGTGATGCTCGGCCAGCCTGCGGCTCAGTAGGCAGTTGTGGACGCTGGCAGATCGAGTGTGCCTGTGTCGCTGAAACGCACTGTGCCGAACAGCCCACCCGCTAGCTTGCCGCTTAATTTGTACGGCAATCCCTGCTCGGGCTTGAAGCCGGTAGCGCCCATGGCCTGGCGCATTGCCGAGAATGCAGAAATGGTCACTGGAACGCTGATCACCGCTTCGCCAAAGCCTGGCACTTGCCCACTTTGGTTGCTTACACCGCTGGCCAGCGGCTGATTGTTCACTTCAAGATCAAGGGCAATACCGTTGTAGTCGATCACTGAATCGTTGGGGTTCTGGATGCGCAATTTGACCGCGAAACGCATCTCAAGGCCTTGGCCTTGCAGAGGTTCGACGCCCACCAGATTAATCTTCAGCGGGTCGCGCATGCCCAGCGTGCTGCACGCCGCAAGGCTGAGTAGCAGAGCGGTGAACAGGGCGCGTTGCAGCAATGTAATGGCGCGTACCATGGGCAGAATTCCTTGCAGTAATGAGCCTTGAGTCTAGCGGGCGCGGCTGTTGTATGCGCGTTAATCAGGCACACCGGCCCTACGCTGTGCGTTGTTTGGCCGAGAGTACCAGCGCAATGCCGCCGAGCACGGCCACCGAGCTTATTAACAGGCGAAGGCTCAGCGCTTCTCCCAGTACCAGGCTGCCTGCCAGCGCCGCCAAGATCGGCACGCTGAGTTGTACGGTGGCAGCTTGAATGGATTTGAGCCCGTTCAGAGCGGTGTACCAGATGGCGTAACCCACGCCTGAGGTCAGCGCACCGGAGAGCGCGGCGTAGAACAGGCCGCTGGCGTCCCATTGGGCTCGGCTGATGAGGATCAGGCTGAGCAGCAGGGCCAGCGGCACGGCGCGAATAAAATTGCCGGCTGTTGCGGCCAGCGGGTCGGCAACTTTGCGCCCCAGTAAGGAATACGCGCCCCAGGCAACACCGGCCAATAACATCAGCAGCGCACCGCCGAGTGCGGGTGCCTTGGCGCCTGGCAAGAGCAGGACGAGCAAACCGGCCAGCGCCAGAATCAGGCCGCAGCTGGTGAGCTTGTTGAAACGTTCGCCGCTGTAAAAACCGTAAACAATCATGCTCACCTGCACTGCACCGAACAGCAGCAGTGCCCCGACGCCGGTGTCGAGGCTGATATAGGCGAACGAGAACGCGGCCGCATAGATGAACAGCGAAACAGCGCCTGCCCAGCTTCCGGCAGCGGTTTTGCCACTGCTGCGCCATTGCAGCAACAGCCATAAAGTCAGCGCGCCGCAGAGCAGGCGCACACTGGTGAAGGTAGCAGCGTCGATGGTTGTGGCTTTTAACGCCAGGCGACAGAGCAGCGAGTTACCGGCAAATGCAAGCATCGCCAGTGCGGTCAGCAGGAAGGTACGCGCAGTCATGGGCAGCTCTCGAATATAAACGGTGCACAGATGAGGGCACCATCTAAACACAAACGAGGGGCTGCAAGGATGCCTCGAAAGTCGGGTGAGGCTAGATCGTTTGGGTGGTCTTTGAGAGCCACAGGCCAACCTGCACTCAAGGCAGCGTTGGCCTGTGGCCGGACTTACTTAGAAGTGCGCTTTTACGATGAAATTGGTCGCGCTCTGGTCGGTGCCGCCAAGGACTTCGCTGCCAAAGTAACCGTCGTTGTCGATACCGTACTTGTCTTTCCAGTAGTCGTACTCGATACCCACGTACAGCTGCTTCTCGCCCCAGCTGAGCGCTTTACCCATGTCGTATTTGATCTGTGGGTTGAAGTGCAGGTTGGCGTGGTAATCGTTGTCGTTGTCCACAACCCAGTCCATGAAACCGTCGAACAGGATGTCGGAGTTGCCAACCGGAATGGTGTAGCTCCAGACCGGCGTAATCTGCCAAACGTTATCACCATCGCGCTTGCCGTCAGTGGTGCGCAGATAAGTATTCAACTGGAAGTAATCGAAACCCGGGATCGCCAGATCAACAGCTGGACCGATCAGGTAAGACTCAGTGTCGTCTTCGCCAAACTCGTACGTCATCGCAAGTAGGACGTCTGTTACCGGACCAAACTGGATCTTGCTGTTAAACAGCTTGCCCATCGACAGGCGAGGAGAAAGTTCTCCGTAGAAAGTCTTCGAGTCGCCCGCGCCGTTTTCGCCGTCATTGAAAGTAATGCCGTCTACGAAGAAGAACAGGTCGCCCACGCTCCAACCACTGGCATGCTCAAACGTCAGCGTTTGCTGAGTGTCCGGGTCTACTTTGAAGTTTTCGCCGTACAGATAGGTGAGGCTGTTGTTTTGCCATTGCAGTAAGTCGCCCGCAACTGCTGCCTGGCCGCCCGCCAGAAGCCCGCCGGCCAACATCATGGTGGAGAGTGTACGCATCATTCGGTGTTGCTCCTGGTGTGCAGAATTATCGTTGTTAAACCTGTCTATTGGGTCAGGCTGCTGGGTCTAAAGCAAAATTAGCGCCAGATAAGCTAATTTTATAACGCCAGCCAAACAAACTGTTGTTGTTAAAAGGAAAAATAATTGCGCATGGTTTTATATCCGCCCAGATTTGGCGGGTGGAGGGCGTTGATTCTGACTAAAAGGACAGCTTTGCCTCGAATTGGGGCATATAGGTAGCGAACTGGGGCACAAAATGCGGCATTTCGAAGCACTGCCGCGCGATGCCTTGGCCAAGGCCTTGCGCGAACCGGTCTGGATCACGCAAGGCCAGGCTTGATACACAACCGTTTAAGGTTGCTCAGGGTTGAAGGTTTTCGCCATGTGGGCCCAGCAGTCGTCGTAATTGCTTTGCAGTTGCGGCGCTTCCAGCGCGAAGTGGGTGGGCCGCAAAACACTGCAGGTCTCGAACATGAAAGCCATGGTGTTATCCAGCTTGTGCGGCTTCAAGTCTGCCGCAATAGCTTGCGTTGTGGTGGTGTTGTCCGGGCCGTGGGCACTCATGCAATTGTGCAGCGATACACCACCGGCGCTGAAACCCTCAGCTTTGGCATCGTAGCTGCCCTGGATCAAACCCATCATCTCGTTCATCAGGTTGCGGTGGAACCACGGTGGCCGGAACGTATTTTCGGCGACCATCCAGCGTGGCGGGAAAATCACAAAGTCCATATTGGCCTGCCCGGGTGTTACGCCGGGAGAGGTCAGTACGGTGAAAATTGACGGGTCCGGGTGATCGAAACTCACGGTGCCGATGGTGTTGAAGCGGCGCAGGTCATATTTGTACGGCACGTTATTGCCGTGCCAGGCCACGACATCGAGTGGCGAGTGATCCAGTTCGGTTGCCCACAGTTCGCCGAGAAACTTTTGCACCAACTGCGTGGGTTGGTCGATGTTTTCAAAGTGTGCGACCGGCGTCAGGAAGTCCCGTGGATTGGCCAGGCCGTTACTGCCAATCGGGCCTAAATCAGGCAGGCGCAGGGCGCACCCGTGGTTTTCACACAGGTAGCCGCGAGCAGTGGCGTCGAGCAATTCGACACGGAACTTCATCCCGCGTGGGATTACCGCGATCTCCAGCGGCTCCACTTGCACAACGCCCAGCTCCGTTACCAGGCGTAAACGACCTTGCTGCGGCACGAATAACCACTCGCCGTCTGCGTTCATCAGCACTCGTTGCATCGAGCAGTTGGCGCCGTACAGGTAAACGCTGACGCCGCTGGCTTTATCGGCCGCCTCGGTTGCGGCCATAAGCTGCAAACCTGCGATGAAGTCAGTGGTTTCGCCCGGCAGCTCAAACGGATTCCAGCGCAGGCGATTCGGCGAGACAGGCCCTAGCTGGCTGTTTGGCAGCTGTTGTTCAAGTCGCTTGAATGCCGGGTGATTGGCCGACGGCTTGATGCGATACATCCAGGTACGCCGCGCTTCTGCCCGTGGTACCGTGAATGCGGTGCCAGAAAGCAGTTCGCTGTACAGACCGTATGGCACTTTTTGCGGCGAATTCTGGCCAACAGGCAGTGCGCCGGGAAGTGCTTCACTGCTGAACTCGTTGGCAAAGCCTGAGAGATATTGAAGAGTGGTCATTTTGAGTGTTTTTGTAATTGAATTACGAATATCGTAATAGCGCGCCGAAAAGTGGTCAACCTGCAAGTTTAATGAGCTGTTTCTGGGTGCTTTTTAAGTCAGAGGATGGGCGTCATCTTTGCTTGATGTGCCACTTTTGAGTTTGTTTTCGGCGAATATAGCCGAGCTTTTATAACCAATTAATTAGTGCCTAATTGTGCTTGCCAATTTGCCAATGAATTGTTCCTGTGCTGTTCTGACGTAATACATGTGACGACTTTCAATCATCTGAAATGCAGTTGGCAGCCAGTTCACTTGGCAGCATTTCACCCCGTCGCTAACACTTTCGAACAAGTGGCTTAGATGTAGATTCGCCTGTAGCAACGCTTGGTGGCCGTCTCGAACTGCTGATGCAGGAGGGGCAGGCGATTTCGCTGGGGAAGATCTGCTGTGTGCTTTGCGTAAGTGTTCATACGGTCTGTTGCGGCGGCAACGGGCGGCGCTTTAGGAGCAGATGTATCAATGGATAGTGTGCACATGCTTTCACTCAGGCATCGCAGAACTGCTTTAGCCGTCTTATTGCTCAGCACTGCTATTGGTGGCTGCAGCGTCAAACCCGAATCATTGAGTGAGCAAGAGCACCAGCAGCGCGCTGATGACCTGTTGAAGCGTGTCGCCGCCCAGCAAGAGCCTGTAACCGCCCCCATCGACCTTTATTCGGCCATGGCCCGCGCCATCAAGTACAACCTCGATTACCGGGTGGAAATGATGGAACACGCGGTGCGTGTGCGGGAACTGGATCTGAGCCGCTACGACATGTTGCCCCGGCTGGTCGGCACCCTCGATTACAACGGCCGCAGCAACGACTCCGGAGGCAGTAGCCGTTCCTTGTTAACGGGCCAGCAGTCGCTCGAACCGTCCACCTCCAGTGACCGTGAAGTGCTGGCCAGCGACTTGGCGCTGAGCTGGGATGTGCTCGACTTTGGCTTGTCGTACGTCCGCGCACAGCAAGCCGGTGACGCAGTCATGCTTGCCGAAGAGCGTAAGCGCAAAGTAATCCAGCGGATTGTCGAAGATGTGCGCACAGCTTTTTGGCGTGCAGCCTGTGCCGAGCGCATGTTGGGCAAGACTCTGGAACTTGAACGCACCACCGAAGCGGCCTTGAAGCAAGCAGAGGAGCAGGAGTCCAGCGGGCTGACCCGACCGTTGGTGGCTTTGAGTTATGAGCGCGAACTGCTGACGATCAGTCGCGATGTGCAGTCGCTGGCGCGGGAGCTGGGTGTGGCCAAGCAGCAATTGGCAGGCCTGATGAACCTTGAGCCGGGCCAGGATTACAGCATCAAATTCCCGGCTGAGCCAAAAGAGTGGAAGAGCATTGATCAGCCATACAGCCAAATGCTGCGGCTGGCGGTCGAGAACCGTCCTGAGCTGCGTGAAGTGGCCTACCAGATGCGCAGCAACGAGCGTGAAACCACCGCCACTTTGCTACGTGCATTGCCCAATCTGAAGTTGTTCGTTGGCGCTAACGTCAATGACAACAGTTATCTGTACAACAGCAGTTGGACCGGCTGGGGCGCTCAGGCCAGTTGGAACCTGCTCAACGTATTCCGTTACGGTGCCGACCGGGATCGTATCGATGCCCAGGCGCAGTTGCTTGATGAGCGTGCGCTGGCCTTGACCATGGCCGTGGCCACGCAGTTATCCGTCAGCCAGGCGCGGTATGAATTACGCAAGCGTGAGCTCAATACCGCAGAGCGCTATTTGCGCGTGCAACGCAAAATCGAGGCGCAGATTGATGCCGGTTATCGCGCTGAAAGTGTCAGCCAGCAAACCTTGATCCGCGAGCAAATGAACTCGGTTGTAGCTGAGGTGCGCATGGATATGGCGTTGGCCGACCTGCAAAATGCCTACGCCAATGTCTATGCCTCCATCGGGATCGACCCGATAGACCCGACCATGAGCAGTGCCGATTCGGTGGATGTGCTCGCAGGCAAGTTACGCAGACTATGGGCCGGGCGGGGCGATGCCCTGGCCCAAGTGGAGGCCTTGTGAAACGTCGGCTGTGGCCGCTGGTGCTGCTCACTACAGTGGCCAGCCTTGGGCTGCCTCGCGTGTGGGCAGAGGGCGACTTGAATGTGGCTCGCGGCGTGCTCAAAGCGGAACAGGAAGCTGTGCTCTCGAGCCCCATTTCGGCGCGCATTACTGAGATGCCATTGCGCGAGGGTGACCGCTTTGCCAAAGGCGCATTGCTGGTCAGTTTCGATTGCGGACGGCTGACGGCTGAGCTGTCGGCCGCGCGGGCGGGCGCAGCAGCCGAAGCGCGTAATTCGGATGTACAGGATGAGTTGCTGCGCATGGGCGCCACCGGCCGCGCCGATGCCGACATCGCCAAGTTCAAGGGGCAAGAGCGTTCAGCGCAGGCGCGGGCCATTGAGCAGAGCATGCTCGGCTGTAAAGTGCTGGCGCCATTCTCCGGGCGCGTGGTTGAGACGTTGGCGCGCACCAGTGAAACCCCGCCAGCCAATGAGCCGTTGATTCACATTGTCAGCGATGGCCCGCTGGAGTTGCACATGGTGGTACCTTCGCGCTGGTTGCGCTGGCTCAAGAATGGCTCGACGGTGGCCTTCACCGTTGATGAAACCGGCGACACCCTTAATGCCAAGGTCAGCCGCGTTTCGGCGGCTGTCGACCCGGTCAGCCAAACCATCAAAGTCATCAGCACCGTGGCTGATGTTCCCGCGCAAGTGCTGCCTGGTATGAGTGGCCAGTCCAGCATGAATGCGCTGACGGCCGTGACCCCAGAATCAGAATCAAGCCCATGAATCCCTCGGACGAGCAACGTGCCACCGGCACTGACGCCACCACGGGTGGTGCGGCGTCGCGCAAGCTCGTCGATGCCAACGAGTTCCTGGCCTCACGGGCGCGCGCAGCCGAGGCGCAAAGTGCCAGCCCGACAGCCACCTCAGTCAATGCGGCGCACCTGATCCGCATAGAAGGTGAGTTGCGCAGCTGTTTGCAGCGCGATGCACTCTGGCAGCATTTGGTCAACGAAAGCGCGGTGCTCATTCCCTTCGGCGAATCGCTGGTGCTCGAATCCAGAGCCTCGTTGAGCGGCAAGTCGACGTCGGCGTGGCGGGTGCTGGCGATCAGCGGTCTGGCCGAGGTGCAACGTGATGCGCCGATGGTGCTTTGGTATCAGCGTTTGGTTGAGAAGCTTACGCAGAGCAGCGACGGTGGCTTGCAGCCAGAATCGTTTGAGTCGCCGCAGTACGCTGATGAGCATGACCCCTGCACTGAGCAGGCTGCATTGCGCTACTTGTTGTGGTTGCCGTTGCACGACGGCGGTACAGCGCTGGGTGTGGGCTGGTTGTTGGCAGCCGATCACACGTGGGAGGAGCAGCACATTACCCTGGCCAGCCGCTTGGCGCAGGCCTATGCCCATGGCGCGCTGGCCATTGCCGGGCGCGCGCAGCCGTTACCGGCATGGCGACGGCACAAATCGCGCACGGCAGCTTTTGCCGGATTGGCGTTACTGCTGGCTCTGGTGTTGGCGCTGGTCAAAGTGCCGCTTATGACTCTGGCGCCAGTAGAGGTTGTAGCGCGCGCGCCGTTTGTAGTGGCTGCGCCCGTGGCGGGGGTGGTCGAGCGAATTGTGGTTCAGCCCGGCACTTCGGTGAATATCGGCGAGCCGCTGGTGCAGTTGGTCGACACGGCGCTGCGCAGCGACTTTGAAGTGGCCGAGCAAAAGCTGCAGGTGGCGCGGGCCAAGATGCTTCGCTATCAGCAGGCCTCGATTGGTGACTCCAGTGCCAAGCGCGAGCTGGCAGTGGCGCAAACCGAGGCGCAGGTGGCGCGTGCCGAGCGCGATTTTGCCAAGGCCATGCTGGATAAATCGGTGATTACCGCGCAGCAGGCCGGCGTGGCTTTGTACGGTGATCCGCGCGATTGGGTGGGGCGGCCGGTGGCTGTTGGCGAGGCGATAATGCAGGTCGCCAACCCGCAGCAAGTGGAGTTCAAACTTCAGGTTCCAGTCGCCGATGCGGTCAATTTGCGCGACGCGGCGCGGGTTAAAGTGTTCCTCGATGCTGCGCCCCTGCAACCGATTGAAGCGCAAGTGGTGCGGGCTGCTTACAAAGCTGAAACCGATCCCGCGGGTGTTGCCAGCTTTGCCGTTAGCGCCCGGGCCCCCGATGCGGCAGACAATATTTCGCGGTTAGGTCTGCGCGGCACGGCACGGGTGTATGGCGAGCAGGTTTCGCTGTTTTATTACCTGTTCCGTCGGCCAATCGTTGCCCTGCGCCAATGGTCGGGGATCTAGCGATGAACGAGCGCCCTGATCCGGACGAGCAGCAACTGCCGCCACTGCGTCAGGACTTGCGGCTGATCCAAGGCAGCGCCAGTGGCGCCGCACAAGCTGGCTACTGGAAGATCCATGACCCGCTGGCGCAGCGTTTTTATGAGGTCGAGCAGCTTTACGTAGACATTCTGGCGCACTGGTCTGCTGGCAACGTAGGCCGTTTGCGTCAGCGTCTTAAGCAGCAACTGGGGCGCGAAGTCAGTGCCGGGCTGATTGGCGACGTTATCGGTTTTCTGCAAAAGCATGAATTGGTTCAGGCGGTGCCGGGTGCCACCTACGCCCGTGTGCGTCAGGCCAAGGCGGCGCGAGAACGCTCGCTGCTGAGCAAGGCCCTGCACGGCTACCTGTTTCTCAAGGTGCCGCTGGTGCAGCCAGACCGCTTTCTGCGGCGCACGCTGCCGTGTGTCGAGTTCATGTTCAGTCGCCGATTCTGGTGCTGCGTCGGGGTGCTGGCGCTGCTCAGCCTCTATCTGGTGTCGCAGCAATGGGAGCGGTTTTTAAGCACCTTGCCAGACTTGTTCAGTGTGGCCGGGGTGGCGACGTTTGGCATCAGTCTGGCGCTGGTCAAAGCCTTGCACGAGCTTGGGCATGGCTATACCGCCGCGCGAATGGGCGCGTATGTGTCGAGCATGGGCGTCGCGCTGATTGTGATGTTTCCGGTGCTCTACACCGACACCACCGATGCCTGGCGTTTGGCCTCGCGGCGTCAACGGGTACTGATTGACGCGGCAGGCATGGCCGTGGAGTTACTGATTGCGGTTATCGCCACCTTGTTTTGGGTGTTCCTGCCTGACGGCGCACTGCGCCATGTGGCCTTTGTGCTGGCGACAACCGGTTGGGTACTGAGCCTGGCGATTAACCTTAATCCGCTGATGCGCTTCGACGGTTATTACCTGTTCAGCGACTTGATCGGCGTGCCCAATCTGCAGGAGCGCTCGTTCGCCATGGGCCGCTGGTGGTTGCGTGAAGTGTTGTTTGGCTATGGCGATGAGCAACCTGAGTTTGCCAGCCCGAGAAAGCGCTACGGGCTCATCGTGTTTGCCTTTGCAACCTGGCTGTATCGCTTCTTCCTGTTCCTCGGCATTGCCTTGCTGGTGTACCACTTCTTCTTCAAGGTGCTGGGCATTTTCATGTTCGCGGTTGAACTCGGCTGGTTCATCGTTCTGCCTGTCTGGCGCGAGTTGAAAGTCTGGTTTTCACGGCGTCAGGAAGCCACAGCGCGCGGGCGCACCAGTGTGTTGCTCGGGGCGTTGTTGCTGCTCGCTTTTCTGTTGCCCTGGCCGTACATGGTGCGCATTCCGGCCGTGCTCACCGCTGCGCAGCAAGTGCCTGCATTTGCCCCGCGCCCCGCACGCATCGAGCAGGTGCTGGTTGTTGCCGGGCAAACGGTGAGGGCGCAGCAAGTGATCTTGCAGTTGTCGGCGCCGGAGCTTGAGCAGCAACTGGAGAACGCCCGCAAACGCGAACAACTACTGGTCTCGCGCCTCGACCGCGGGGTGTCGGATTCGCGGGATTTGT
>MDTG01165348.1_pt1 | contig 14078 bp, 14 predicted proteins | sample 811421 | NCBI WGS metagenome assembly MDTG01 (sample SAMN05326645, study PRJNA326480) | marine metagenome | isolation source: seawater | place: Pacific Ocean: South East | collected 2011 | reverse complement strand
GCGGTAAGCAAGATCACCATTACGGCTGATTGTGCATGTTACACGACGACCGAAATCGGCTTGTCCAGAGAATGTTTGTTCGATAGATTCCATAGCAAAGTTAGTGTGTCTGCGATAAGAAACTTTCCAGAAAGTGATTTCTGGTGTACCAGTAAGAAAAACGTCTTGAGCGCCATAGGCGACTAGTTGCATAAGAGCTCCACCCATAATATATATAATTCCTAAAGATTAAAAATAGGTAATTTATACATAAAACAAATAATATACCTACTAAAATACTTTTTTATTAATAATAAAAATTAAAAAATATTATATTATTAGTTATAAAAAACTTTGAAAAAACAAGTAAAAATTATATTTTTGAATTATTATGTATAAAATTCTCTAAATATTTTTGTTCATATACTTGAACCTTATTTTCATGCTTTTTTTTAAAAATATAATTTTTATTATCTTTTTTAACAGTCCAACCATCTTCAATTGCATTATTAATAAATAATATTTTTTGAAAATCTCTTTTATTCATTTGAAGATTATTGTCATCTATTTCAGATAACTTATATTTTTCCATTTTATTTATAGTTAAATTTTTATTTTTTATTTTATACGATATAATTTATATAAAAAACTAATTCACTTTATATAAATGGCAAAAAATAATCAAAAAGCAATAATAACTATAGATAAAAAACATGATGAAATGCTAGATTATTTTAATAATAATGAAAATGTTGTAATACCCGAATTAAAAGAACAAAAACAAAAATATATTCATGATATACAAAATTTATCTAAAAATGAAATAGATAAATATATGGAATTAAAAGATAGTATTAATGATATTAATCAAAAAATTAAATGTATGAAAAGAGAAAAAAAGAAATATTTTATAGACAATAGCAATTATATTTTCAAATATTTTGAAGAAAAAAAAAGCATATCCAGTGGAAATAATTCTCAAAATATGAATACACTTAATAATTTTTTTAAAATTAAATCATTAAATCAAGAAGATGAAGATATTAATTGTGATAAATATAATCATTCTAGATTATCATACTCAAATTATTGGAAAAATGTTAATAACGAAATTGTTAATATTAAAGATTATGTTATTCCTTCTGACATATGTGATTCTTGCAATAAAGGTGAATTAATTTCACAGGATGAAGAAGGTATTTTGATATGTAATAATCCTTTATGTGGAAAATTTATTACAAATGTAATTGATGGTTCTAAACCATCTAATAAAGAACCACCTAATGAAGTTTCATATACAGCATATATACGTCTTAATCATTTTAAAGAAATATTAGCTCAATTTCAAGCTAAAGAAACAACTCAAATACCTGATGATGTAATCCAATCTATAAAAGACCGTATTAAAAAAGAACGAATAAGTGATTTCTCTCTTATTAATTACGATATTATGCGAGATATACTTCGTAAATTAGGATTAAATAAATATTTTGAACATATTCAATATATTAATTCATTATTTGGTATTAAACCACCTGTTATGAATGAACAATTACATGAAACTCTTTGTGTTTTATTTATTGAAATTCAAAAACCTTGGGCAATTCATTGTCCTGCTAACCGTACTAATTTTTTTAATTACACTTATACTCTTTATCAATTATGTGTTTTACTTGACCAAACACAATATCTACCTTATATTCCAATGATGAAGGATCGAGAAAAACAACTAGAACAAGATATGATTTGGAAAAAGGTATGTAAAAATTTAGATTGGCAGTTTTTTCCTACTGTTTAATATTTTAAATATTTTATTATTAATATTGTAAATATCGTTATCATACCAACGTTTATGTATGGTTTTAACATTTCATTGAATATTAATAATTCTTCTGTTTTTAAATCCCCCATTGGACAACTTCCATGCATAATCCAGAACAATATATTTACAATTAGTATTATTAACAATAATAGTATTAAATTTTTATTTGTAAATATTATTGACCCAATTGCTACAGATAATAAATATAATAAATGCATATAATCTTTTAATACATTATCATTCGTAATGTATGAAGTAAATAATAATATATGAGAAATAAATATAATAACTATAAACATTTTCTCAAAGTTTGTGATATTTTTTGTTAGTAATATAAAAATTAAACTTATAAATATTAATATAGCAAGAGGTGTTATTAATATTTTTTCTATTGCTTCCATTATATATTATTTAAATATATTATAATACAGATTTATAAGTTCCATTCAAACTTCCATTTAATCCAAAATTTATTCTTGATATTAATACATCTTTTAATACTTTATGTCTTACCATAAAATATGAAAAATAACCATCTACTGCAGCTCGTATCGGGAGTGCATTTTCTAATAATGTTTTTGCGCCTTGATTTGTAATTCCATAAATATGTGTTTGGTTTATTCCCCATGTAAGTTTTAGTATATTGTTATTAGTTTCTTCTATTCTACATGTATTCCTTTTACCAATCTTACCTCTATGTCCTAAATATAATAGGTCATAATTTTGCGGTATATATTTTTTTATATCTTCAAATTTATCCATATTTTCAAATATACAATCATCTTCTAATATTAGACATTTTTCATAGTTGTTTTCTATTATTTCTTCCCATATTTTGTAATGAGACAGATATAACCCTATTTGATTATTTGACAATCGATGTCCATTTCCTTTACAACTACAGGATTTTTCACATACTTTACTTCCAGGATATGCCCACGTTCCATCTTTTTTTAAATCTTCTTTATTTAAATTTTTACCATTTATACCTTCTATTATTTTGTAATTTTTTATATTATATTTATTAAATTGATTTATCATATTATTTTTCCTATCTTGATCTTTTGGTAAATTAATTACATATATTTTATCAAAATAACTATTCATTTATAAAATAATATAATAAATTTATATAAAAAATTGAACATTATATAATATACATAACTACGAAATGTGTGGCATATTTGCATTTATAGGAAATTCTATTGAATATAATGAACTTTATTATAATTTTAATAAAATAAAAGGACGAGGTCCAGATTATTCTGAATTACTTAAAGTTCAATCAAATATATTTTTAGGATTTCATAGATTATCAATTGTTGATCAAACATCAAATGGTAATCAACCATTTAATATTGATGGTATTTATTTAATTTGTAATGGAGAAATATATAATCATAATGATTTGAAAATACAAAATGACTTTATTACAAAATCTAATTCAGATTGTGAAATAATTATTCATATGTATAAAAAATATGGTATCTTAGAAACCATTAAAAATTTAGATGGTGTTTTTGCATTTATATTATACGATAGTAAATTAAATAAATTATTTATTGGTAGAGATGCTTTTGGTGTTAGACCTTTATTTTATGGGATAAATAAAGAAAAAAAAGAAATCTCATTTTCATCTGAAATGAAATCAATATGCAATTTTTCTGATATTGTTGAACAATTTAAACCTGGTCATTATACTGTTTTAGATTTAGAAGAAAATACTAATAAGGTAACTAATGATATATATGACGGAAGATTTTATTATTGGTCTTGGTATGATTATCCATTTGATACCAATATTACTAATAAAATGGATATTGATGAAATATTGTATAATATAAAAACAAAACTCATACATGCTGTTAATAAACGTTTAATGTCTGACAGACCAATTGGCTGTTTATTATCAGGTGGACTTGATAGTAGTCTAATTTGTTCGATTGTTTCTAGATTCTTTAAAAAAAATAATAAAGGTGTTCTTAATACGTTTTCTATTGGATTACCTGGTAGCACTGATTTAAAATATGCAAAAAAGGTTTCTGAACATATTGGTTCATGTCATCATGAAGTCATTTTAAGTGAGAAAGACTTTTTAGATGCTATTCCAAAAGTTATTTATTCTATTGAAAGTTATGATACAACCACTGTTAGAGCTAGTACTGCTAACTATTTAATCGGAAAGTATATTAAAGAAAATACAGATATTACAGTTGTATATAATGGTGATGGTAGTGATGAACAATCGGGATATATTTACCTTGCAAATGCTCCTACATTAGATGATTTTCAAAACGAATGCGTTAGCTTACTCAAAAATATTCATTATTTTGACGTTTTACGTTCAGACCGTTCGATTTCAAGTGAATGGTCATTAGAAGCTAGAACACCGTTTTTAGATAAGGAATTTGTTAAATTTTATATGTCAATTAATCCTAAATTAAAAAATTATAATAATAAAATAGAAAAAGAACTATTAAGAAAAGCGTTTGAAGACGATAAATTTTTACCTCATGACGTATTATGGAGAAGAAAAGAAGCATTTTCAGATGGTTGTAGTTCTAATGAAAGGTCATGGCATAATATAATTAAAGAACATGTTGATAAAATTATAAGTGATGATGAATTAATGTACTGCGATATTCAACACAATAAACCATTAATGAAAGAAAGTTTATATTATAGACAAATTTTTAATAGATTCTTTCCAAATAAAGATAATGTTATCCCAAAGTTTTGGTTACCTAAATGGAGTGATACGATTGACCCTTCAGCTAGGGAATTAAATAATTATTAAATAGGAATTCATATATATAATCATACATATACGAATTTATAATTTATTTACATTGGTTTAGGGAATCCTACCAAGTTAGCACCTACACCAAATCCAGCACCTGTGCGAGCGGTTTGTCCCATAGCAGGAATAAATACATCAAGAATACTGAATGTAGCAGCAGCTGTTAAAGCAATAATTACAACTTCTTCTACATTAAGAGATTTCTTTGGTACAGCAAATGCAACTAAAGCAACTACAATACCTTCTACAAGATACTTAATTACACGCTTTACAAGTTCGTTGAAGTCAAACATGTCGTTCATGATTATATATATTAAAAACAAAATAATTTTTTTTTTACTATTTAATATTTCCTAAATAAATTTACATCTAAAGTATTTAAATATTATCTTAATTATTATGTATATATATTGAATGAGTGGTTTTGAAAGAAAATTAGATTCACAAGGAAATATTAATCCTAAATATATTGATTTGTGCGACGAAGATCAACCTCTACCTGGTCAAAAATTTGCATGTATGTCTTTTGTATCACCTGAAAAAATTCTAAAAAAAAGAGAAGTTTTCTTATTTAATCAATTTGTTAAACAATTTGATTTTAATAAATCTATGGAAAAATTTACAGATCTTATTAATTTTTTCGCTTATAAATACAAACTTGATGCTGATACTATGTTAAAAGATTTTAAAGAATTTGTTTCAGAAGAAAATGAACTTATTAAAAAATACGGTATTGAAGATGACTATAAAAATTTTATGGATAAACATGAAGATAAACTAAATGAAGATTTTAATAGAGAGCATTCTTTTCAAACATCTGTTAGAGGATTAAAAATCAGAGGTGTATATAATACACAAGAAGAAGCCGAAGAAAGATGTAAAAGCCTTCGAAAAGTTGATGTAAATCATGACATTTTTGTTGGTCCTGTCGGTATGTGGATTCCTTGGGACCCTGATGCATATAAAACTGGACGTGTTGAATTCCTTGAAGAAGAACTAAACGAACTTCACAAACAAAAAATGGAAAATGAAGCTAAAGCTAAAAATGAATTTGATACTAGAGTTAAAGATGCTAAACGTAAAGCTATTGAAGATAACATTAAAAAAGCTACTGATAGTGGTAATACTTTAACTCAAACAATTGATGAAAATAATAATTTAATTGGAGTCCCTGAAAATGTTAATTTTGATGAACGTGATGCAACTACTGTCGATGAAACAAATGAACATAATAGAAAAATACTTGAAAATGCTTTGAAAAATAATAATTAAATCATATTTTTACAAATTAGAATTATTTTAAAATGTATTTAAAAATAATTTAATGATTACTACTATAATGTCCTTAAACTATCATAATAATATTTATAAAATAATCATACAATATTATTTCTTTAATAATATTAGTAATGTCATACGCGATTTACCCGATTTAAATGATTTTACAGAATATTTAAAATTATCTTCTTATTTTCATTATGATGTTTCTTATAATATTAATCATTTTGAAACTATTCATTTTTTTACAGGACTTTTATTAAAACAAGATTTATGTTCTTATAGTAAATTATGCACTTTGTATGAATTAATATGTAATAAATTTTCTAATAAAGATGATAAAAATCAAATTATTAATCATTTTTATAAAATTCAACGAACATATTATTCACTCTTAAAATTTTCTAATATTTGTAAACAAAAAATATTAAAACCTAATAATGTATATGATTTACTATGTAATAATATTGATCAAAATAAATGCTTTAAAATTATTCACTATAATAAACTTTATTTATTTTCATATTCTGATTTAATTAATATTTTTATTACCAAAATCGCTTATTGTGATAATTATTTTTTTTCACAACCAAAGTATATTCTTAACCCATACAATCAAACTCTTTTCAATTTACCACAACTCTATAAAATGTATTTTTATATTAAAAAATGTAATATATTAAAAAATAAAATTATGTTGATTGATAATTTCTTCTTTTGTAATTTTAATTTAATTGATTACTCCAAAAATAATGAATCTGATATTGCAAAATATAATATTAATCGTTTTATTAAAAATGAACCATATTGCAATTTGTATCCATATATTAAAGAACTTATTAAATACTCTAATGAAAATTTATTACCAAAATCTAAATACCGTATTAATTATGATAGGGATTTTCCTAAAACCGTGCTTTGTGATATTTTTAAACCTTACTTATATTATTACTTAAATCATACTTTTAATGTTGATACTGTATATCGTTACCACTCCACTTCTATTTTAAAAAAGAAAATTTTTAGATTTGCAAAAAATTCTTTAAAATTTGGAAGAAAAACATTTCAATTAAAAAAAAAACAACCAACCTTTAATACTGAACATATTGATTTTTATAAAAACGACATTATTACTATTAATATTGATTATTCTAAAATTGATAGTTATAATATTAATAGTAATGATTGTGATTCTGATACTCTTTCCGATTCTGAAACTTCTACTACCATTACTAGTATGAATTATAATGATTCTGATGATTATCAAGATGATGTCATTCTTCCTTTTTTTATGAATGGTATTCAATTAAACAACAATAATAATACCATCATTCAAACTCGAAATTCTGATACCATCATTCAAACTCGAAATTCTAATAATATTAATAATCAATTTAATAACATTTCCCAAATTTAATTTTTTATTTTCATTATAAATTATTATTATAATGAAATCACCATTTATTTTTTTTAACACTTATTTGTTGTCCTGTATTTCTTTTTCTACTTTTTGATGGATCGTATTCTTCATCTTCATCATCTGAACCCATATTCTTTGATATTTCCCAAAATTCACGGCTTCCTAATTTGAAATTTGGATGATTTTCTGCTTTATACCAAAATATTTGATCATTTAATTTATTTGATTTTGCATTATTGTGTATTACTAAACATTCATAATTCTCTGTTGTTTGATCCATTACTGAACAAAATGCTTCCAATGTTGGAAACATACTTGCATAATTCTCCCATATCCTTTTTCTATTTGTTAAATAAGGTTCTCTCAATATAAATACATAATCTATATTTGTTCTTAAATTTGGTGGTATACCTAACGGATATTGCATTGTTATTATTAACATTACTTTCCAATGTCTACCATTCATAAATAATAATCTCATCATCTTATCTCTTGTCCAACCTTGATCATATAAACAATCATCTAATATTACAAATGTCCTCGGGTCTGTTGTTGTTTTACCTGTTGTTTCCACATCTTTCTTTATCTTTTTTAATGCTGCCTTCTGTCTCCTTAATATATTCTCTATTAATACTGAATTATATTCATCATGAATAAATAATTTAGGAACATGATTCGAGTAAAACCCATTACCTGCCTCTGTTCCTGATATTACTGTCCCTATTGGTATATCTTGATGATAATATAATAAATCTCTTACTAAAAATGATTTACCCGTATCACGTCTACCTATCATTACTATTACTGGTCCTTTATTCTCATTTGGTTTAAATGTAATTGTTCTCATATCAAATTTTTTTAACTCTAGCGTCATTTATTATATATATTAACAATAATTATTTTATATAAACGAATATAAGTTTATTTTGATTCTTTTATTTATAATATAATAATATTAATGGTTTCTAAATTTTCTGTTAATTTAGACAATGTACCCTTATTTGATATTTCTTTATCACAAAATAATTTTAATATAAATGATCTAAATAATCCTAATTATAAACCTCTTAATTTATACAATTTATCATATTATTATCCTACTTTAGATATTTTTAATAATGAAAATATTAATACATCTCGTCCTTTTTCTTTAAATACTGACAAACAAATTGTTAATTTCAATACTGTCATTAATAAAAATACTACATCTAATGAAACTAAAGACATCTTTTTTAAATTTGCTCCACTTCTTGACCCTACACGTTATATGATTGGTAAATATAATGATTATACTCATGATATTTTGAATCTTCCCAAATTTAATCATAATATCGGATTATCTAAATATAATTGTTTTCATAATGCCTCTTATATTGATAATTTTGCTTGTCTTCTCATTAGTAAACTTTTATATTTTCACAATTTCTTTCATGGTATTGAATATTATGGTAGTTTTTTAGCTATTCAAGAAAAATATAGAATTGATGTTGTTGATGAAATTGATTATTTATTTGAATCAGATTTCTTTAGAAAAAATATTAATAAATTATTTACTTTAGATAATTATGAAAAATTTGAATTTTTAAACTATGGTTCCCGTTCTAACAAGCCAAAAATTAATATTTCTAATTCTAATCATAATTTAACTATTTGTAGTATTGATTCAATTGATATTGATGATATTAATAACTATCATGAAAACGATGAAGAAATTATTTACGAAAAAAATACTTTTAATATAAATAATAATGTTTATGAATCTATAAGTAAATCTAACGATAATAGTGATGATGATGATAATTCTTTAGAAAATATATCTGATGATGATAATTCTTTGGAAAATATATCTGATGATGATAATATTGATAATGATGCTCAAGATGACAATAATGATGATGACGATGACGATGATGATGACGACGATGATGACGATGATGATGATGATGACGATGATGATGATGATGATGAAACACCTATATTTTCATATATAAATGATTTCCCTGTTCATACAATTTGTATTGAAAAATGTCATGGAACATTTGATAAATTATTATCAACTGACCAAATTGATATAGATAATGCACGTTCTATTCTCTTTCAAATTATTATGATCCTTATTACATATCAAAAATGTTTTAGTTTAACACATAATGACCTACATACAAATAATATCATGTATATAAATACTGATATCAAATTTTTATATTACAAATATAATAAAAAAATATACAAAGTTCCTACTTTCGGAAAAATAATTAAGATTATTGACTATGGTAGAAGTATTTATAAGTTTAATGGTAATCTTTTTTGTAGCGATAGTTATAGTCCTGGGGGAGATGCACATACTCAATATAATACTGAACCTTTCTTTAATAACAATAAACCTAGATTAGAACCTAATTTCAGTTTTGACTTATGTAGATTAGGTTGCAGTATTTATGATTTTGTTATTGATTATGATGATAAATATGATGATCTTGATGATTTTCAAAAAATTATTTATGAATGGTGCAGTGATGATAATAATAAAAATATCTTATATAAAAAAAATGGTGATGAAAGATATCCTAATTTTAAATTATATAAAATGATTGCTAGAAGCGTCCATAACCACACTCCAGAACAACAACTAAAACGTAAGTTCTTTTCTATTTATGAAATAAATAACAAATATACAGGTAAAAATAATTTATTTGATATCGACAATTTGCCGATTTATATTTAATTTCATATAGATATAATAAAATATATATTTATATGAGGACATCTTCTATTAATTTGAATAAGATTAAAAAACCTTTTCAATTTCTAATTGTTAGACATAGTGAATCTATATGGAATAAGGATAATAAATTTACTGGTTGGACAGACATACCGTTAAGTAATGAAGGTAAAAAACAAGCTATTCAACTAGGTAATTCTATTAATAAAAATAGAATTAAACCTTATTGCATATTTACATCCGACCTTGAACGGGCATATGATACCTCTCAAATTATTAAAGATACATTGAAAAGTGATTTAGACATTTATTCTTCATGGAGATTAAATGAAAAAAGTTATGGTGATTGTGAAGGTGTAAACCGTGATTTTCTTATTTCTCAAACTAGTAAAGACTATGTTAGTGAATTAAGAAGAAGTTTCTTTATGCTTCCACCTAAACTTGAACATGATATTAAATTTGATTTTCATGAATTTAAGTTAAAAACATGCAAACATTATTTTGATAATAAACTATACAATGGAGAAACTAAAGAAATGTTATTACATCGCTTATTACCTTTTTGGTATGAAAATATTATACCTAGAATTAAAGATCACACTTGTCCTTTAATTGTTACTCATAAACACACTGCTCGAGTTCTTATAAAATATCTTACTCATATGTCTCTTACTGATTTTGATAAATTAGATTTCCCAAATAATAAAATACATCATATTAAATTAAATAATGATTTCTTTGTTGAAGATCTAAAAGATATTAATATTTTAACGTAATTTTTCTCGTTTTTATTTTTATTACAGTAATTATCAAATACAATTTAAATATTTTCATAATAATCAGGAAACTCTTGGATTAAATCTCTACAACCGGACATAGCACCTTGTTTTTCCAATCTTTCTTTTCTTTCTTTTGAAATAGATTTTACCCATTTTTGTTTATTTTTACATTTTTTTTGACAATAAATATCATTGCAACTATCTAAATAAGCTTTTTCAAGAATATCAGCTGTTTCTTTTTCAAATTCATCATCTTTATTACGCATAACTTCAATTGGTTCATAATATTTGTTGAATTTTTGTTCTACCCTTTCTTTTTCAGGTAAAAAAACTTTTCTACAGAATTTTTTGCATGTTTTGTTTTTATTAAATTCTCTTTGCTTTCTTTTTGTTTTATAATATTTTTTATAAGTTTTTCTTTTTTTTCCTCCGTGTAATGATTCTAAACCTCTCATTACACTAACAGAAGGACCAATTACATGTGGTGGAGAAATAAGACCCTGATTACTATTTTTAATGGTTTTATTTTTAGGTGATAAACTTGGATTTTTTTTTTGTTTTTTACGTGGAGGAGTATTTGGGGTATTTTTTGTTCCTGCTACTTGTTTATTTTTTATTGTCTTTCCACCTCTTTCTCCTTTCATCATTGCATTCTCTTCTTTTCTTATCCTTCTCAATCTTTCATTCTCTAATTCAAATAGTTTTTCTCCTTCCTTTATTTTTCTTAATCTTTCATTCTCTGATTCAAATAGTTTTTCTCCTTCCTTTATTTTTCTCAATCTTTCATTCTCCATCATGTGTTTTCTCGTAATACTATGAAACTCTTCTACTGTTGGAATTTCAAATAAACTTCTCGCGCCTTCATTAAAAAATTTGTTTGATTTTATTTTTCTTGTCTTGTTTTTTTTATTTGTCATATACATAATTATTATATTAAAAAATATTGTCTAATTCAGGCAATGAACCTTCATCAAATTTTTCCCTACAATTCACACTCTGTATTGTTAAATTATATTTTTTTTTATTACCTGTTTGTTCTATATAATTATTACGCCTTAAAGAATAAGATAAATAAACATAATGTTCTTCTATTTTGTTTATTATTATATTGACAAAACCATTCATACAACCTGTTATATAATATTCAATATTTGCATAACCATTTTTATTTACTATATTATATATTACTTGAATTAGTCTAAATTTTATATCCGTATATTGAATTTTTTTTATTTCTCTTGTTTTTGATAAACATTTTTCTGACAAATCTAATAATTCTTCATTATTAAATGGTATATTTACATGTCTATTCCCTATACTTTTTATTTTTAAATACTTCAATAAATAATGACATATACAATCTGACGCTCTTCTTATAGGGGAAGTAAAATGTGTATATTCATTACTTCCTACTAAATCATGTGATGATACTTTATTCATATAATCTGCTTTTATTCCTTTTGTTATAATACTTTCTAATATATCATTACCATTTAAATTCTCATAATCATCACCTATTATCTCTCTTGCATCACATGTTCTATATATTCCATATCCATCTAATTGAAATCGTAAATACTCTCCTACAAATGTATTTGCAAATATTGCAAATTCTTCTATCATATGTTTCATTTTCCTTTCATATTTACTATCTTTATACAAATATGGAATACCATTTTCATATTTTATAATTGAATTATTTACTTCTTTTAATTTTATTCCAAGTGCATTTTTTCCTCTCTCTCTTTCTAATGCTTCACTTATTTTTAAACCATATTTTAGTGATGATATATTTTCGAATTCTATAGATGCTCTCTTATATGAATATGATTTTTCCTTTTCTACTTTTATATTTGTAAATAGTAATTTTATTTTTCCTTTCGGTAAAAAATTAATTAAATCTATTTCAGTAAAAATTGTTATTGCTTTTTTTATATTTCCATAGTTATTATCCATCAAACTTGCTCTTTCCATTATATCATGTGGTATCATATGTATCGGTCTTCTATTTGACGGATAATAAGTTATTAATTTCTCTTTTATTTTTATCCATAATTCACTATTTATATTTATATATTCGGTTGGGTCTGCTATATGAATTGCTAGATATAATTTTTCATTTTCTTTATATATACTAAATGCATCATCTGCATCTTCACAACCATCTGGATCAATAGAATATGTATTTACATGTGTCATATCCATTCTTTCAATTATTTTATACTCACTTAACCCTATTTTTAAATTCTCTTCTATTTGTATCTTATCCTCTTCTTCATTTCGTCTTTCACCGTATAATTTCTCAATATACTTTGAATATTTTTTCTCAAAAATTTCCATAATAATACTATTTGCTCTATGTTTCTATCTTTATTATTTGTCAATTAATTTATTTTTAACACTAATTATTAAATAGTCTATAATTGATAATATGTGCCATGAAATTTTTTTATAGACATTCCTTTACCTTTACAAATATAATCACTGTGACAGTAATTAATTGCACAGTCCCTCCAATATTTGTCGTGGAATTCAAATATTCTTTTAAACTCATTTAATATATAATTTTTCATTTTTATTCTATTATTATTATTCATTTTGAAATAAGGAATTGTATCAAAATGAACCGTATAACTATTAAAATATACTGTATAACTATTTATATCTGAACTTCTTCCATAAATATTAGTATTTTGTCTTAAATGATGAGTTATTGATTTATTTATATAATATTTTGTAATATCTTCTTTTATCTCATCTATTATAAATGAATATATATGTGAAATAATATCTACTGGTATGTAATTATTATTTGAACGATTAAATATCTCAAACGGTTGTATATAATCCCAAACTCTCATTTTAATACTTGCTTACGAACTTACATTTAAAAAAAAAATTAGTAATTAATTCAATTTTATATTTATTTCATATATGCATCTTTAAATTCATCTGGTGTCATTATTTGTATTTTTAATTCTTCTGCTTTTATCATTTTATTTGACTTTTCTGTTTTTGACTTTACTATCAATGCAAAAACATCTTTTTTAATACTATCAACTAGATTACCATTGTATTTACTTAAAAAGTCTATTATTTCTTTATCTCTTATTTTTGACATTACAATCTTTTTATTATACAATGGGTGACTTTTCATCTCTTCACTTACTATTACCGTTTTTTCTTCTACTTTTTCTTCTAATTTATACATTAATTCTGATTGTTGTAAAAATTCTAGTAAATCTTTTGTATTTGTAACAATCGACTCTGCATTTTCT
>MDTG01413530.1_pt1 | contig 14080 bp, 12 predicted proteins | sample 811421 | NCBI WGS metagenome assembly MDTG01 (sample SAMN05326645, study PRJNA326480) | marine metagenome | isolation source: seawater | place: Pacific Ocean: South East | collected 2011 | reverse complement strand
TATTTACTTTAATAGCGTAGGTTTTAACTTTAATTTTTTTATCGATCATTTGAATTTTTTTTTTTGTTATGAATACTTTTTTTTGTCCAATATCGACTTGATTAAACAAAACCTGTCTATGTAGATTACTTTTATTTATTTTATCATAATCCACAATTCCAAATTCATATATGCCTGCTCTTGCTAAATAAAGTGCCACAGGTGAACCAATACCACCAGCTCCAATAATTAGTATCTTGAGTCTTTTTAGTTTTATTTGGCCTTGTATATTAATTTTTTTTAGGTTTATTTGGCCTCTAAATCTCTCAATTTGATCATTTGTTAATTTCATTAATTCTTTCCGGTCGATCCAAAACCTCCCGAGCCTCTAAGAGTTTTAGGTAGTTCGTTAACTATTTTAAATTCTGTTTTAATTACCGGACAAATTACCATTTGTGCTATACGATCACCTTTCTGAATAATAAAATCTTCATTTCCTAAATTGATTAAAATTACTTTCAATTCACCCCTGTAATCAGAATCAATTGTTCCGGGTGTATTTAAAACTGTAATATTATTTCTAGCTGCTAGTCCAGACCTAGGTCTAATTTGAATCTCAAGATGTTCTTCTATTGCTACAGAGAGTCCAGTAGGCACCAGAACGGTTTTATATGGTTTGACTACCAAATCCTTTTCTATGAATGCTTCAAGATCTAATCCTGATGAACCATTAGTTTTATATTCAGGAATGTTTACTTCTTTGTTAAGCTTTTTAATTAAGGCTTTGGCTTTCATTAATAGAGAATTTTTTTAAAATTTTTTGAACAAGTAGTGAGGCGATTTCAGATTTATCTCGCTTAGAGATTTTTTCTATCTGATTATCCTTTTGTATTATTGAAACCTCATTACATGTAGAGTTGAAACCTATAGTTTTATTGGATACATCGTTTGCAACTATCCAATCGCAATGTTTTTGCTCTAGTTTTATTTTAGCTAATTTTATTACGTCATTTGTTTCTGCTGCAAAACCGATAACTAATTTTGGTCTGAGCGAGTTATGGGTGCTTACAAATTTTAAAATATCTATATTTTTTTTCAAATTTATATTTAATTCATTATTATCTTTTTTTATTTTAAAATCTTTTTGCTCAATTTTAAAGTCTGCAACAGCAGCTGAAAATATTGCGATATCTACAGGTAAAGACTCTTTTACAGCTTCAAACATTTCACTAGAAGTTGTAACTTTAGTGAGATCTAAATTTTCATCGGTTTTTATTTTAGATGGACCTAAGATTAACTTAGTTTGCACACCCGACTCATTTAACTTCTTTGCAATTTGATATCCCTGCAGTCCAGACGACTCATTGGATAAATATCTTACTGGATCAATATATTCTCTAGTTGGACCAGCAGTCACTAAAGCTTTAAGTTTTTTATTTTTATTAAAATGATTTTTAATTGTGAGCTCTATTTCATGAAGACTCGCCATTTTACCTTCGCCATGCTCTCCACAGGCCAATTGCCCTACTGATGGTCCAATGAAAATAAAATCTCTTGATTTAAGTTTTGAAATATTTGTTTGTGTTGCTTGGTTTTCCCACATTTTAACATTCATAGCTGGTGCTAGAAAAATTTTTTTATCTGAGGCTAAAATCACAGTATTAATAAAATCTTTTGCTGAGCCATTAGCAATGTTTTCTATTATATTAGCAGTTGCTGGCGCTATAAGAATTAAATCTGCCCATCTTGATAAAGCAATATGACTCATCTCTATTTCCTCATTTAAGTCGAAAGTATTCTGATAGACTTTGTTCTTAGATAAAGACGAAATTGATAAAGGTGTTACAAATTCCTCTGCGGTTTTGGTTAAAATTGTTTTAATTTGAAATTTTTGAGAAACTAGACTTCTTATTAAATCTAATGTTTTATAGGCAGCAATACCACCTGAAATTATTAATAAAATTTTTTTTATTTCCTTCATGAATAATTTAATTAAATATTATTAGGAGCAATATTACTACCAATAATATAAAAATAATTATCTTGTTTTGTTGATTTTTAATTTTTAATTTTTCATTTTCGAATTTTTTTGCAATCTCATTATTAGTTGCTACAGTTCCTGCGGCTAGCAGCTCTAGGGCTTTATACGCGTTATCCATGATAGTTGGAAGTTCAGGCAATCTATCCATTACCTTTGAGGTTGTTTGAACAACTTGCTTAAATTTAGCTTCAGGTCCTACTTCCTGTTTAAGCCAACCCTCTAACACAGGTTTTGAAATTTCCCAGATATTTGCATCTTCATCTAAAGTTCTTGCAACACCCTCTACTACTACCATAGTTTTTTGTAAAAGTAGAAGCTGCGGTTGTGTAGCCATATTAAATTGTTCAGTTATTTCAAATAATTGAGCTAACAGTTTTCCTGCAGATATATTTTTAATGGATTGACCAAAAATTGGTTCACCAATTGATCTCAAAGCTTGTGAAAAAGATTCTTTAGATTGATCAGGTGGGACTAAACCTGCAACAAAATGAACATCAGCAACTTTTTCATAATCCCTTTTAATAAAACCGTATAGAATCTCAGCTAGATATTTTCGATTATCGACATCTAGTCTACCCATTATCCCAAAATCTACTGGAATTATATTACCTTCCTTATCAACAAATAAATTGCCTTGATGCATATCGCCATGAAAGAAACCATCTCCGACAGCTTGCCTTAAAAAATTTTGAATAATATTTTTTGCTAACTCTTTTTTATCAATATTTTTTTCATCAATCTTGCTAATATCCTTAATGCTTATTCCATCGACTTTTTGAGAAGTTAAAATTCTTTTTGAAGTAAAGTCCCAATTTATTTTTGGCACTTTAAATTTAGGATCTGAAACTGTATTTTTTTCAAGCTCACTTGCTGCAGATCCTTCAAATCGTAAATCCATTTCAATTGTGGTTATCTCTTTAAGTAAATGTACAACTTCAATAAGTTTTAAACGTCTAGTCTTTGGTAAAACCGCTTCTATTATAGATGCAAACAACATTAAGGCGTCGAGCTCTTCATTAAATTTTTTTTCAATATCGGGCCTTAATATTTTTATTGCAAAGTCCTTGCCTTGAATTTTTGCAAAATGCACTTGAGCTATGGAGGCTGCAGCAATAGGTTGGGTTAAATCTTTGATTTGAGAATATTTTTCCTCCCCAATTTCCTCTTTTATACTTTTCTCAGCTACTGCCATTTCAAAAGGTGGAAGGTCATCTTGGAGACTTTGCAATTCTTTTGCAAGTTCTTTACCAACTATATCTGGTCTTGTACCTAAAAACTGACCAAGCTTTATAAATGTTGGCCCAAGTTCTTTGAGTGCATTGGTTAATCTTAAACCTACACTTTTGCTATCCAAACTTTTTTTTTGGAAGGATGAAAAACCAAAAATTTTGATAAATATTCTTATAAAAAAATTTGGTTTATAAACTTCATCAAAGTATTCCAAAGTAGATGATTTTGCTAGAGCTCTGCCAATTTTTAATAATATAACTATTTTTTTAATCATTCAACTTCCATGCATAATGTATTGAAGCAATTCCTCCAAAAATATTTTTGATGTTTATATTTTTAAAACCAGCTTTTATTAATTTATTTTTAATTACTGTCTGTGAGTGAAAATCTTCAATGCTTTGGACAAGATATTCATATGGATTAGAATTTTGATTAAATATTTTTCCAAAAAAAGGAATCGTTTTAGAGTATAACTTATAAAGTTTACCTAATACTGGCCTGTCAAATTTGTAAAATTCTAAACAAAAAAAACCGCCACCTTTTTTTAAAACTCTAAATGCCTCACTGAGAACAGTATCTATTTTTGATACATTACGTAATCCAAAACTAATTAAATAAGCATCGATAATCTGATCCTTCAGTGGAATATTTTCTCCATGACTGCAAATATGTTGAACGTTACTGTAATTTTTAAACTTAAATATATTATGATTAAGCATGTTAAAATTAGGTTCAATTCTGTATATTTGATGATTTTTGTTTTTCTTTAATATACAGCGGGAAATGTCACCAGTTCCAGAAGCCATATCAACTATTTTATACTTCAGATTAAGATCTAGACTATTTATAAACTCTTCTTTCCATAATCTATGGGTACCAAATGACATAATATCGTTCATTAAATCATAGTTTTTATAAACGTCGTTAAAAACATTATTTACAAATTTTTTGTCTTTGTGATGATGAATATTTTTCATAATTTGTTAGATGTTGAGTCTATAAAAAATAAAATTATATGCCAGAACTTCCAGAAGTTGAGATCACAAAAAGAAGCTTAACAAAACATATTTTATATAAAAAAGTTAATAGTGTGACAATTATTAATCCAAAACTTAGATATAACCTTTTCAAAGAAAAATTAATGTTTTTAAAAGGAAAAACCATAAAAAAAATTACAAGGCGATCAAAATATATTTTAATATATTTAAATGACCCAAGTATTCTATTAATACATCTTGGAATGACAGGGAGATTTTATTTTGTCAGAAATAAAGGAAAAAAAATTGATACTAGTTTTTATAATAATACAGATATTATTATTAAACATGATCACTTAAAAATTAACTTTAATAAATTTAGTCTTATATATAACGATATTAGAAAATTTGGATTTATTAAAAAAGTTCATAAAAAAAATATCTTTACTGTAAATCATCTCTCAAAGCTTGGATGTGAGCCGCTTTCAAATAAATTTTCTTTTAATTATTTAAAAAGCAAAATTCACAACAGAAAATCTTCAATTAAAAACTTATTAATGTGTCAATCAATTGTTGCAGGTCTAGGTAATATATATGTAAATGAAACTTTATATTCTTGTAAAATTAACCCAGAAAAATTTGGCTATAAAATTAAAGATGATGAAATAAGAAAATTAGCCAGGTCAATTAAAAAAATATTAAAAAATGCAATTTTAGCGGGAGGCTCTACAATAAATAATTATCACAACTCAGAAGGGAAGATTGGCTCATACCAAAAAAATTTCAAGGTTTATGATAGAGAGGGTCAGGACTGCCTAAGAGCAGGTTGTGATAGTAAAATCAAGCGGATAAGTCGCTCAGGACGGTCAATTTTTTATTGTTCTAAATGTCAAACATAGTGTTGACCCGGATCAAAAAAATTATATAACCTGCCAATCATACATAATGGCAAATACATCATCAGCAAAAAAAAAATCAAGAGTAATTAAAACAAAAACTGCGATCAATCGTATAAGGCTTGGTAAATACAAAAGTGCTATCGCAGAAATAGAAAATGCAATCAAAAGTGGTGATAAATCAAAAGCAACAAAACTTTTCGATAATTTTCAATCTAAGTTAATGAAAGTTTCAAAAAAAGGATCTATCAGAAGACAAACAGTTTCAAGAAAAATTTCAAGAACTGCAAAAAAACTTGCTTTAATGAAATAAGTTTATCTAAATCAAATATTTTTATCTAAATTCAACTTAACGTTTTAAAATTCAATCTTGGATTTTAATTATTAAATAATTTTACATGAAAAAAATTTACAAATTTTTTTGATTTTCTCAATCCAAAGTTGATTAATTTTTTTTTTATTTTTTTTGTTGCTTCAGCTATTAGATTTATCTAAAACATAATTTCATGAAAAATTCATCAGCTTTAAAAATTAATGAAGACATAAAAAAAAATTGGGAAATAGTTCAACAGAAATTAAAAGAAAATTATGGTTTAGATGTATATAAAAGTTGGATCCAAAATGTTGAAGCTAAAGGAATAGATTTTGCATCCTTAATTCTAACGGTTAAAACAAGGTTTGTTAGAGACTGGATTGTTTCTCATTACGCAGATAAAATTTTAGATATTTATCAAAAATTAGATAATTCAGTTTCAAGGATACAGTTTGAGATAAATGAAATTTTTGATGAAAAAAGAACAACTAATATCTTAGATTTTGGATCTGGAACTAAAGTTATAGACTTAAAAGATACTAATTACGGCATTAATCGTATAGATCCGAGATTAAACTTTGAGAACTTTGTAACAGGTGAAAGCAATCAACTGGCTTTTTCTGCCGCAAAAAGAGTGACCGAAAGTCTTGGTCATTACAATCCACTTTATGTATATGGTGGCGTAGGTTTAGGTAAAACACATATTTTAAATGCTATTGGTAACCAGCTCAAGCAAGTAGAGAAAAAAGTAATTTATTTGTCTGCAGAAAGATTTATGTACCAATTTGTTAAATCAATAAAAAACAAAGATACTCATAAATTTAAAGAAATTTTTAGAAATGCAGATGTTCTTATATTAGACGATATACAGTTTATTAGTGGAAAAGAAGTAACTCAGGAGGAATTTTTTTATACTTTTAATAGTCTTTTAGAAAATCAGTCCCAGGTCGTAATCTCTTGTGATCGTTCACCAAATGAATTAGACCGAATTCAGGATAGAATTAAATCGCGTTTATCAGGCGGTTTGGTAGTTGATGTACAGCCACCAGATATTGGACTGAGATTAGATATTTTAAAAAAAAGATGTCTGGCAGAGAAAAACCATTTTGGCAATGAAATCATGATTAATGACGAAATTTTATCATTTATATCAAACGAATTTAAATCAAGTGTAAGAGACATGCTAGGTGTTTTAAATAGGATAATAGCATCCGCTAGAATTCAAAATAAAACCCCAACTTTGCAAGACGCAAAATTAATTCTGAAAGATCTTTTAAGTAATATGCAATCGGTAATTAGTATTGAAGACATTCAAAAAATTGTAGTGGCATATTACAATTTATCCATGAATGACTTTCTTTCTGCTAGAAGATCACGGCACATTGCGCGTCCAAGACAAATAGCAATGTATTTATCAAAAAAACTTACTACTAAGTCCTTACCTGAGATCGGAAGAAAATTTACAGGTCGAGATCATACCACTGTAATACATGCAATTAAGAAAATTGAAGAATTAATGTCTAAAGACAGGCAATTTGAATATGAAGTACAGAGTATTACTGATAGAATAATCAAAAGGTAAGATGGAATTTAAGATTGATAGGGACGTATTTTTAAAATCATTAGCTCATGTACAAGGCGTAGTAGAAAAAAAAAACACTCTTCCGGTTTTGGGAAACGTAATGCTGGAGGCCAATGAAAATTTCTTAAAAATTACTGCAACAGATTTAGATATAATAATAACAGAAAAACTTACATGCAGTACTATAGTCGAGGGAGCAACGACTACAACTGCTCAAGTAATTTATGATATTGTAAGAAAATTAAAAACAGGGTCAACACTGCACCTTTCATTAAAAGACAACAACAGACTTAAGCTGATTTCTGGAAAATCTGATTTTAATCTTACTTGCATTTCTCCGGATGAATTTCCAGTTTTAGAAGACAATATGGATGAACAATATATTGAAGTGTCATCTTTTGAGTTTTTAAAGATTATCAACAAAACAAAATTTGCAATTTCAAATGATGAGACGAGACATTATTTGAATGGTGTTTATTTGGATAAAAATGAATCACAAAATCAATTAGTCGCTGTGGCTACAGATGGTCATCGTTTAAGTAAATCTGCAACTCAAATTAAAGGAAAAGAGGAGTTTCATCCTATAATTCTGCCTAAAAAAACTGTCTTTGAGTTAATAAATATAATTGATGAAGACTCGATTGATCTAAAAATAATTTCAACTAAATCTAAAATAAAATTTTTGTATAAACAAATAGTCTTAATTTCTAAAGTTATAGATGGTAAGTTTCCTGATTATGATAAAGTAATACCTCAAGATGAAAGGGTTGTGGCAAAAGCAAATGTTGATGAGTTTGTAACCGCATTAGATAGATTAAAGTCTCTTTCTTCTGATAGAAAAGGAGTAATTAAAATTTCTTTGAATGACGGTATGATGAGATTTTTAATAAATGACGCAATCTCAGGGGACGGTATTGAAGAAGTACAAACACAATATAAGGGCCAACCTCTAGAAATAGGTTTTAACTCAAATTATTTAATTGATGTTGCAAATGTTTTGGAGAGTAAAGAAATACTTTTAATGTTGAAAGACGCTACCTCGCCTATACAAATTAAAGATGAAAATGACATTTTAAGTACTTACATAATAATGCCAATGCGAGTAATTTAAAAATTTTTAAATGGCCAGTATTGAAAAGGTATTTATTACAAATTTCAAATCGTATAAAAGTTATTCACTTTCTATAGATAATAATATTAAACATGTCGTTGTTTATGGTTATAATGGTGTAGGTAAAACAAATTTATTAGATAGCATTTCTTATTTTTCGAATAGCAAAGGTTTAAGGGGGAGTAGTATAGAAGAAATTTTACCAAAAAATCAATCAAAGGATAAAAATACACAAATCGAAATACAAATAAGATCTTTAAAAAAAAATATTTTAAACTTTTCTTTAAGAATAATAAATGATGGTAACCAATTTAAAAAAAAATTTTTTTTAGATCAGAGAAAAACCTCATTAACTAAAATTAAAGATTATATCAAAATTATTTGGCTTTCACCTTATATGGATAAAATTATGTACGAGGGGCAGACTTTAAAAAGAAATTTTATTGATAAATTGATAGCACAAAACGATGGTTATTTTAATAAAACTATGCTCAATCTTAAAAAAGATGTTTCAGAAAGGCTTAATATATTAAAACATTCAAAAGATGAAAAATGGCTAAATTTAATAGAAAGAAAGATAGCAGTTTATATTTTTGAGATTTTCGATATCAGAAGAAAATATGCTGAAAAACTTAATATGATTATTAATACACAATTAAATCAATTCAGAAAAATTAGATTAGAGTATAAGAATAAATTATTTTCAAACTTGCAAAATAAGGATAAATTAACGAATTTATTTTTAGAAGAATTAAAGAATAAAAGAGAGTTAGATGAAATAACTAAAAGAACACATTTTAGTATTAATACAGACGAAATCAGTATTGTAGATATTGAAAATAATATAAGTATAGATGCTTGCTCTACAGGTGAGCAAAAATCATCATTATTAACAATTATTCTTGCAAATTGTTGGAAACTAAAAAATGATAATAAAGAATTTATTCTTCTACTAGATGAAGCCACCTCTCACCTAGATGCAATGAACTTCAAAAAATTATTTGATGAAGTTGATAAATTTGGTACTCAAATTTGGTATACAGGTACTCATAAAAAACTATTTCAAGTTATTGAAAATAAAGGTTTTTTTATACATTTACAGTAATCTATCGCTCCATTTTTTAACACAAAAATGATATAATCTATCAATTTTAAAACCTAAAAATTATAAAAATGTCTACAGCTGCAACAAAAAAAAATGATTACAGTGCCGATTCTATTAAAGTTTTAAAAGGTCTTGATGCTGTTAGGAAACGCCCCGGTATGTATATTGGAGATACTGATGACGGTTCAGGTTTGCATCATATGGTTTTTGAAGTAGTGGATAATGCAATAGATGAGGCCTTAGCAGGATTTTGCGATACTATTACTGTTAGAATTAATAAAAATAATTCTGTAACAGTTTCTGACAATGGCAGGGGTATACCAGTTGAAATACATAAAACAGAAAACATCTCGGCTGCCGAGGTAATCATGACACAATTACATGCTGGCGGTAAATTTGATCATAAAACTTATAAAGTTTCTGGTGGTTTACATGGCGTTGGTGTTTCGGTAGTAAATGCATTATCAGAAAATTTAAAAGTAGAGATATTCAGAGATGGTAAAAAATATTTAATTGAATTTGAAAACGGTGTAACAAAAGCTCCTTTAAAGGATGTAGGTAAATCAGATTTAAAAGGCACTAATATTACATTTTTACCTTCTAATAAAATTTTTTCTAATACAGAATTCAATTTAGCAATCTTAGAGAGGCGTTTAAAGGAATTAGCATATCTCAATAAAGGTCTGCAAATTAAATTGAACGATAAAAGAAAAGAAAAAGAGAAAAATTTGTCTTTTAAATTTGAGGGCGGCATAAAGGAATTTGTGCAGGATCTTAATAAGTTAAAAAGTAAAATAAAAAACGAAGATAATAGTTTAGTATTGGAAGATCCTATTTACTATCAATCAAACAAGAATGATATAAGTGTTGAATGTTCCATGCTGTGGAATAATTCATACAATGAAAATGTATTGTGTTTTACTAATAATATTCCGCAGAAAGATGGGGGAACTCACTTGTTAGGATTTCGTAATTCAATAACAAGATTAATAAATAAATATGCAAGTGATCATGGCTTACTTAAGAAAGACAAAGTCACTATAGTCGGAGATGATGTAAGGGAAGGTTTAATATGTGTGTTATCCGTTAAAGTGCCAGATCCAAAATTTTCGTCACAAACAAAAGAGAAGCTCGTTTCATCGGAGGTGAGACCAGTTGTTGAAACAATAACAAATGAAAAAATTTCTTTATGGTTTGATCAAAACCCCAAAATTGCTAAAACAATAATTGGAAAAATTATTCAAGCAGCTATTGCAAGAGAAGTAGCAAGGAAGGCAAGAGAAAATGTAAGAAGAAAAAATGCTATTGATATCACCAGTTTGCCTGGAAAGTTAGCCGATTGCCAATCAAATGATATAACTAAAACAGAATTATTTATAGTAGAAGGTGATTCTGCTGGCGGATCAGCTAAACAAGCACGTAATCGAGAATTTCAAGCTGTTTTGCCGCTTAGAGGAAAAATCCTTAATACATTTGTTGAAAATAAAAATAATGTTTCAAATGGAAAAAAAGTATTCTCCAAAATGCTTTCATCAAATGAGATTGTGACTTTAATCAATGCTATTGGAACAGGTGTTGAACCATTTGATCTAAATAGGCTAAGGTACGGCAAAATTGTCATTATGACCGATGCTGATGTCGACGGATCCCATATTCGAACATTGCTGTTAACTTTTTTTAATAATAAACCATTTAATGAATTGATCAGAAAAGGTCATATTTACATAGCCCAACCGCCACTTTATAAAATAAAAACAGGAAAAACAGCAATTTATCTCAGAAATGATCATGATCTTGAAAAATTAGCAATTAAAAATTCTACTAATAGAATTACAAATATAGAATTTTTAAAAAATAAAAATTTTAAATTCGAGAGAAGTTTTATTAACCAATGTTATGAATTATATGACCTAATAAAATCTGTTGATGGGGATCAGGAGATATTAGAGCAACTTGTTACAATTGGCGCTTTTACTACTAAAGATAAAAAAATTCTAATCTTAGACGATAATAATAATAAAAAAAAAATAGGAGCTATTACTGCTGTAGCCGATCATTTAAATAGTATCATAGAAAATGATCAAGGTAAATGGACAGGATCATTTGAAAATAATTTTTTTATATTAAAAAGAGAATTTTATCATGATAAAATTGAAAAAAAATTAAGCTGTAAGTTTATGAAAAATTCTGCTTTTATAAAAAAAATACCTATTTATAATAAAATTGCAAAACATTTTAATCAAACATGTATTTTAAGCGAGGGTGAATCAAATTTTGAGTCTAACACTTTTTTAAAATTTATGGAAAACGTGATTGCAATTGGAAAAAGAAATTTATCATTACAACGTTTCAAAGGATTAGGAGAAATGAATCCAGATGAACTATGGGAAACAACACTTAATCCTGAAAACAATTCTTTATTAAAAGTTAATTATTCAGAGTTAAACGGCGAAGGATCTGCTCCATCTGATGCGGATAAAGATATTTTTTTCACATTAATGGGTGAAGATGTTTCTAAAAGAAAGAATTTTATAAATTCGAATGCTATAGATGTCATAAATTTAGACATTTAAAATATGTTTTTTAAAGAACAAATAAATCCAAAAAATTTAAGAATTACGCTCGAAACACTAATTAATATAAGATGGATTGCTATAATTGGACAGTTTTTTACGGTTTCATTTGTTTACTATGGTCTAAAATTTCAATTTCCATACTTTGAAACATTGGTATTAATTTCTCTTTCTGCTTTAGTAAATATCTATTTAGAATTGAATAAATCAAGATTTGTTACAATTAATAATTTTTACACAACAGTCAGTATTTTTTATGATTTAGTACAACTGGTTCTTTTGCTTTTTATGACTGGTGGGTTATCAAATCCATTTTCAATTTTAATCATTGTACCAACCACTATTTCAGTTACTTATTTGTCCAGAGGGAGTAGTCAGTTTATAGTAGCATGTTCAATTATCTGTTCAACAATTATTGCAATATATCATTTACCATTGCCAACACCACATGGAAATGAATTAAATTTACCAAAGTTTTACGAGTTTGGAATGTGGCTTTCACTTACAATAGGAATTATTTTTTTAGGAAATTATGCTTATCAACTTGGTAGAGATAATCGAGTAAGAGTAGGAGCGTTAAATAAACTTGAGGAAGAGTTAACAAATGAAAAAGTTGTGAATTCAGTAGGAGGAATGGCTGCAGCTGCTGTTCACGAACTTGCAACTCCTCTTGCAACAATATCGCTGGTTGGAAAAGAACTACAAAAACAATTAATAGATAATAAATCTACAAAAGAAGACATTAATCTTTTGATCAACCAGGCCTCAAGATGTAGTTCAATATTAAAGGATATTGCCGAAAAAAAACAGCAGGACCAGTTTATCTCTAATGTGTCGCCAAAAGAACTTATAAATGAAATTATTTTCTCGTTGGAAAACAAATTAAATAAAGAAATTGTCGTTACAAACAATTTACTAAATGAGAGACTTAAAATGTCAAAAAAAACTGAAATCAGCTATGCTTTAAGAAATTTTATTGAGAATGCAATTAAATTTTCAAAAACAAGAATCAATATAGAGATAAATCAGCAAAAAAAAAATACCATGATAACTATAGATGATGATGGTGCGGGATTTGATGAAAATATTATATCTAGTCTTGGTCAACCTTATGTTAGTTCAGAAAAAGTAAGGGAAAATAAACAAGGAATGGGTTTAGGTATCTTTATATCAAAGAACTTATTAGAGAGATGTTCGGCAAAAGTAGTATTTAGTAATAAAAAAGATGCTGGAGCAATGATTAAAATCGAGTGGGCTAATTCTCAACTAGCAAATTTATAAGATAACATTTTATAAACTAATTTAGCTGTTAAAAAATCGCAAGCATGTAAATTTGGTTTTGGGGCTAATTCATTGATATCAGCACCAATGACATTACAATTTTTAAAAATAATTTTAAGTATTTGAAGAGTATCATTCCAAAATAAACCACCTGGCTCAGGAGTACCAGTTGCTGGCATTAAGCTGCTATCGAAACCATCTACGTCAAAAGTAAGATAGACGTTTTTATTTTTAATTGAATTTTGAATCTTCGGGATAATCTTTTTAGAAATATCTTTCGACCAGAATATTTTCACTCTATCAGTGTTTTTTTTTACAAATTCAAATTCTTCTTTGCATATATTTCGAATACCAATACCTATAATGTCTATATTTTGAAAATCTAAACATCTTCTCATAGCGCAAGCATGTGAAAATTTATTTCCTAAATATTGATCTCTTAAATCGGCATGCGCGTCTATTTGTACTATAGTTAGCTTTGAATAATATTGTTGCAAAGATTTTATAATTGCTGGTGTTATTGAATGTTCACCTCCAAGAATCAATGGAAAGTATTTTAAATTTATTGTTTTGTTGACGGTTTGAGTGAGCTGTTCTAATGCTTGGTTAAAATTTTTTTTAATTTTTTCTTCTTTTAAAGTTTTTAAACTAAACTTTTTATAAGGCTCTTTCTTTAATTCTTCGTCAAATAACTCTACTTGATATGATGCCGATATAATTTTTTTAGGACCCTTTTTGGTTCCGCCTTCATAGCTTACAGTATTTTCAAGACCAAATGGTATAACTAAAACTTTATTTTTACTTTTTATTTCTCTTGAAAGACCTAAAAATCCAATAGATGATTTAACAGTTTTCATTTTTTGAAAATTTGAGAAAATTCTTTCTTTGGTCTGCTCTTCCATAATCCTCTGTGATATGCATCACTTGCAATTAAAGGCATAACTGAAGTAGCTTCCGCAAAAACCATCTGTTCTTCAGCGGTGCTTACTTTA
>MDTG01362117.1_pt1 | contig 14081 bp, 15 predicted proteins | sample 811421 | NCBI WGS metagenome assembly MDTG01 (sample SAMN05326645, study PRJNA326480) | marine metagenome | isolation source: seawater | place: Pacific Ocean: South East | collected 2011 | reverse complement strand
AGGATTCAAATAAAACTCAGGATTCTAATTACCTGTACTTATTTAGAAAACTCTTACAATATTAAATCCAAATGAAATTTCACCCTTAGACCAATCGCCAGTAGTTTCTGTCAAAAAACTGCTGTCGTTACTTGCTCTAGAATTAGTGAATAATAATTGGAAAACGTGTCCTCCGGTTTCAATGTCTACCCCTATAGTAAGCGGATTATAGTACAATGAAAATTTATCCTTGCTAAAATTATAGGCGTAATCTAAATTAAAGCTGAACCTTTTCGATAGTTTATATCGTCCTCCAGCTCCTATAAGGAATTGATTATGGGTTTGTGTTTGAGTAAAATTTAAGTCTTGAAGATTATGTCTAACAAAAATTGGAGCGATTTGAATTGATAAATTCTCTGAAAATCGTCTTGAAGTTAATGCTTGAGCCGTATAAGAATATCTATCTGAGGGTTTCAGGCCTGGATATAAGCTTTTTTGTAATTCAGAATTAATGTCCATGCTACCATAAAGGCTAATATTCATTGGTATTTGTTCAGATTGATTAAAAAGCCTGTATTTAATTGTGCCCGAGTAGGTTTTTTCATAACTGTCTCTACTGAAACCTAATTGCAAATTGGTCATAAAACCATATAAAAATTGGATTCTAGTATTGGCTTGATCTAATCCATAAAAATCATCTATACCATTTTTTAAATTTCCAAATCGATGAGCAACAACCATATATAAGTCACCCTTGTCAATAACTTTGGTCGATTGTAAATTGCCAATTTGAACTGCCTTAAACGCCGGTAATTCGAATATTTGTTTATCTTGGCTTAAGCTATCCAACTCTTTAAATAAATCGTACTCTTGCCCTAAAGTCATCATAGGCATTGTGATCATCACCAATGTTAATAGTAGATTTTTTATGGGATAATGCATTGACTAAGTTTTATTTCCATTAGTAATTCATCAAAACCTACGAGTTTGCCCTTAATAGTTAGGGACTCGTTTTTATAGACTAATCTCACGATATTTTGATCGTCAAACTGACAATAAATAGTTCCATTGATCAAAATACCATCCTCGGTAATTTCAGTTACTTTTCCATTGATCTGAACAACCTTATTGACCCAATTAGAAGGATCATTATTAATCAAACGACTGAACTCTTGAGCATCTCCTTTGTATTCGGGGACAGAATCAGCTGTTTTTTTTGGAGCGGCAAATAGATGCTGATATGAACCATAAAGGCCAACAGTTACCAATACTATTCCGAGAATAATTATTAAGGGTCTATTTTTTTTCAATTAATTGATAATCTATAATAATTTGAACTTCATTGGCGATTTTTTCTTGGACAATGGCCGGAATTTTAATATTAAAGTCTTCTGGGTTTACAAAAAACACCCCTGACAATGAGAGGTATTGGTTTTCTCGCTCAATTATCACGGTAGTTTGGATATTTTTGTCTATTCCTTTGATGGTTAACACTCCACTTAATTGAAAGGGCTCACGGGGATTTAAATTGTTAGCCGAAAAGCCTTCGAGACTGCCTTTAAATATGGCTTTAGGGTGTTTATGACTCTCCATATAATTCTCGTTGAAATGTTCTTGCATCAATGCATTTTTGAATTCAAATCCTGCCATAAAAACTTGCGAAACAATTATACCACCGTTTAAATCTAATATAGCTGTAGTGCTTTCATTAATTGCTTCTATTGGCTCAAAAGCTTTTTCAGAGGCCTTAAATTCTGTAATTCCTGAACGTGTAAAGTATTTCTGTCCATTAACGGGAACAAATACTAAGGCCATAACAATAAGAATTATTCTGTGCAGCATAATTTATTCTAAGAGATTACCGTGGAAGGCCATCTGGCCCATAACAGACAACTGAAAATAATGGACTTGTCAGTCTACAATTTACACAATTTATATTACTTGCAATAGCAATAAACATTTTCAAATGATGGATATATGTTATTAAATTCAAGGAAATAAGAATAACCTATTATGAAATAAAATAAATCTTTGAAATAGTTATTTAGATCTAGTCTAAATTAATATATTTGCTCATTATTTTTAATCAATCTAAATAAGAAAACATGAATTCAAAATTATTTTTTTCAGCTGTTCTGAGTACTCTATTACTAGTTTCCTGTAGTTCAGACGATGATGGTAATCAGCCCATAATTGATCCTGATCAGGGAGGGCCGGATCTGATTGATGCTCCTGCCTCATATGCTTTCACACGTGATGGCGAGAGTTCAGTATCATATGGAGGTCAAATTACAAGACTTGCGCAATCAGATTATTTATATGCTGCCCTTAATTCAGAGACCGATTTTTCGACTTTGGATTTAATGTTTAATGGTAACGCTGATGGACAATCTGATGGATTTCCTGATGCTGACCTAAATGGGACTTCCAAAATAATTGGCTCCAAAACATCTTCTTCTGCTTTGTCAGGAAGCTCTGTTGTAAAACAGAAATTCAATGATATGATTTCTGACTTTTCAGATAATGTTGTACCTAATTGGAGTGTAGATGCTGTTCCAGGGACTGCCGGTGTGATTTCTACCCCAGATGGTCAAAGTTCTTACAACGTAAATGCGATGGGTCAAGAGATTGATCAAACTTTTTTCAAAGGTTTAATAGGAGCGTTTACTCTTGATCAAATCATTAATAATTATATACATCCCAACCAATTAGATTCTGGTTCTAGAAGAGTAGATAATGATAATGGTGTTCTCGATGGCGACAGTAATTATACCGAAATGGAACATAAGTGGGACGAAGCGTTTGGATATCTTTATGGTCATGATGATCCATCAGATACATCCACTTTCGGGTCTGACCCTTCAGGAGAAGGAAATCTTCTCATGAAATATTTTGAAAAGGTTGACGGTCCAGATGGTTATGACCCAGGTATCGGTCAAACTGTTTATGATGCCTTTATCCTCGGAAGAACCGCAATTGTAAACAGGGATTACGAGCTTAGAGATCAGCAAGCAGCTATTATAAAGGTAGAGCTATCTAAAGTTATCGGTTATTATGCCATTCACTATATGAATAGTTATTTGGATAAATTAGCTGATGGTAATCTCGCCGGGGCCCTCCATTCAATTTCAGAAGGTCATGGATTTATTAGAAGTTTACAATTCACAAATACTGGCAATGATATTCCATTTATGAGTGAAGATGATGTTGAGTATTTTTTAGAGAATTATATGTCGGATTTCTATACTATAGATCCCGTTGTATTTTTGGCACCAATTGATGCGCCATATCCGGGAATGATTGCTCTAATTAAGCAAGCTTTTGAGGCAAATGGAGTTACGTTGAATATTTAAGGTTTAAATTTTTACATTTTTCATAAATTCTCAGTTTTGTATTTTGTAAGCCAGGAAACAGCGTTAATTCGCTGTTTCCTAATTTTAAAATCATTAGTTATGAAGTTAAAAAGTATTTTAATTGTATTTATTATTTCATTAGTATATTTTTCTTGTGAAGAAAGTGATAACGGCCCAATATCTTCATTTGATAGTTATGACAGGCAAGTTTTACTTACTAATCTAGTAGATAATATAATAATACCGTCATATCAAAATTTTTATTCAGAGTTAAATGAATTTGATATTGCAATATCAAATTTCCAATCTGCCTCTACATCAAATAATTTGGAAGACATTCGAAGCAAGTTCATAGAAGCATATAAATTGTGGCAACATGTGGAAATGTTCAATATTGGTTATGCGGAAGAAATATTTTATGGTTCAAAAATGAACATTTACCCTACTAATGTTTCTAGAATATCTGAGAATATTAATTCTGCCAACTCAGATCTTGATTCAAATCCAAATCAATTCTCAGCCCAAGGCTTTCCGGCGATAGATTACATGCTGTATGGAATAGCTGGATCTGACCAGGAATTTATTGAACTTTATGGTGAAAACTCTGGAGATAACCCAACATTCGATTACTTAAACTTAATTGTTGACAGGATGGTCCTAAATACTGATGCAGTAATTAATGATTGGTTAGAAAATAAAGATAACTTCATTAATTCCACAGGGAACACATCGGGATCAAGTCTAAATATGCTAGCAAACGATTTCATTTATTATTACGAGAAAGGTTTTAGAGCTAATAAATTTGGAATTCCCGCTGGAGTATGGACAGGAATACTTCCTCAAAATGTAGAAGCTTTCTACGCACGGTCTCTGTCTAAAGTGCTCGCCCAAGAATCTTTGAAAGCATCTAAAAACTTTTTTATAGGGATTCATTATGATTCGGATATTAATGGGGAAGGACTGTATGACTATATAGCTTATCTTGATGACACAAATTATTCCAATAATTCAGATTTTCTTGGTCTTCAAGATGCAATAGTAGAATCAATGGATAATTCAATGAATAAAATAAATTCACTTGGTGATAATTTTGTGGCTCAAATTGAGAGCGATAACTACAAAATGCTCGAAACATTTGATGCAATTCAGGATGGGGTAGTTCTAATCAAAACTAATATGCTATCACTGCTCGGAATATCTGTAGATTATTTTGATGCAGATGGGGATTAAAGATGCCGCCCAAAGCTTAAGGGGAAAAATCTCAAATTACTTTTATTTAGAAACGTTACCCCATGCTTTAGCACTTTTTAGAATCGTTTTAGGGTTTACCGTTGTTATTTCTATTATTCGATTTTGGTTGAATGGATGGATCCTATCACTATATCTTGAACCCAAATTTCATTTTTCATTTTATGGATTCTCTTGGATTAAACCAATTGGTGACTACACCTATATTATTTTTTTAATTGCTTTATTATCGGGATTATTTGTTACAATTGGGTATAAGTTTCGCGTCTCTATAATAGTGATGTTTTTAAGCTTTACTTATATCGAGTTAATGGATAAAACAACTTACTTAAATCATTATTATCTGGTCAGCTCGATGAGTTTTATGATGATGTTTTTACCCGGAGCAGCTGCTTTTTCTCTTGATGCTAAAAAAGGGAATACTAAAGTGCCAAAGTGGACTGTTGATGCGATCAAAATATTATTAATTTTTGTATATCTGTATGCGGGCTTGGCTAAGATTAATTCAGATTGGTTGGTAGATGCTCAGCCATTAAAAATATGGTTAAAAGCGAAATATACTATTCCACTTATAGGTAATTCTATTCTCCAACAAGAACTGACCCATTATCTTTTTAGTTGGGGAGGGATGATTTATGATCTCTGTATTCCATTTTTATTACTTTTTAAAAGAACGAGGATTTTCGCCTTCGTGTGGGTGGTTATTTTTCATGTTTTAACACGAATCCTATTTCCTCCGATTGGAATGTTTCCAGTAATCATGATTTTAAGTTGTTTAATATTTTTCGACAATGATATTCATGTCAAGATTTTAAATAAATTTTCATTCATTAATAAGCGCGAATTTATATCATTCAGGAAACCCTTAAAATTTGATATTATTAATAAGGTGGCTATCTGCTTGTTTTTGATACTTCAATTTATGATCCCGTTGAGGAGTAATTTATATCCTGGAGAGCTTTTTTGGACAGAACAAGGCTACAGATTTTCCTGGAGAGTAATGTTAATTGAAAAAACTGGTTACACAACGCTTAAAGTAATGGACAGAACTAATGGGAGATACGAGCTGATTAACAATGCAGATTATCTTACAGATTTCCAAGAAAAACAGATGAGTTTTCAACCTGATATGATATTAGAATATGCCCATTATATTGGAGACATTTATAAACAAAAAGGATTTAAGGATGTCGCTATTTTTGCCGAAAGTTATGTTGCTTTAAATGGTCGTCCAAGTCAACCTTTAATTGACCCGAATGTGAATTTGTATAATAAAAAGAGAGGCTTTCATAATAAAAGCTGGATAAACCCTTCACCCTATGAAATTAAGAGCCTTCTATAGATTAGCATTGGGTTTTTCCCTTATTACACATATAATGTACTCTCAAGTATTATCAGGGTATGTGAAAGACAATATTGCCGAAAATGGCATGTCAGATGTTTTCGTATATGGCGATTTAGACGGATTATTGACAAAAACAACTCCAGAAGGATTTTACAGTTTTGATAAAGGGAATAATTTATTGATTACATTTTACTCTGAGGGGTTTAAATTAAAAGAAATTTCTGTTCTAGAGCTAGAAAAAAATACTTCTGTGATTCTGAAAGAAACGATCGAATCTTTGGATGAAGTTGAAATAGTTGCGACTAAAGAAAAGATTTTTTCATTACAAAGATTAAACCCTATTGAAGGCACAAATATATATGCAGGAAAAAAAAATGAAGTAATTCTGGTAAGTCAATCTATGGCAAATATGGCTAGCAATAATTCAAGACAAATATATTCTCAAGTCGCGGGGCTTAATATATTTCAGAACGATGATGCTGGGATTCAACTAAATATAGGAGGAAGAGGATTAGATCCAAACAGGAGTTCAAATTTCAATACTAGACAAAATGGCTACGACATAAGTGCAGATGTTCTTGGCTACCCTGAAAGCTATTATACTCCCCCAGCTGAAGCTATAGAAAAAATTCAAATTATAAGAGGAGCAGCATCATTACAATATGGAACACAATTTGGAGGATTGGTTAATTTTAAATTAAAGAGCGCAAATCGGAACCAAGACCTTAATTTGATGACCAGAAATACTATTGGATCTAATAATCTGATAACAAATTTCACAAGTTTAGCGGGCTCAAGTAATAAATTTAGTTATTATGCTTTTTTTAATTTCAAACAAGGGTCAGGGTTTAGAGAAAATTCGTATTTCAATTCAAAAAATTTCTATTTGAATACGGTTTATAATCTTGATACAAAATCTAAACTATCATTTGACTTAACATATTTTAATTACCTGGCTAAACAAGCAGGGGGTCTTAATGACAATATGTTTTATCAAAACCCATTTCAAAGCAATAGATCAAGAAATTGGTTTAATGTAGACTGGCTTTTGTATAATGTAAAATACTCCAAAAAATTCAAATCAAATAAATCATTCACAGCAAGTATTTTTGGTCTGAATGCTAAAAGAGACGCATTAGGATTTAGGGTTAATCGTGTTGATCAGATAGATGATAATGGGCCTAGAGATTTAATTAAAGGCTCTTTCAATAATATTGGAGCCGAATTAAAGTATTTAAATAATTATGAATTAATTAAACGCAATTCTGTTTTTGTACTAGGTTCTAAACTATACTTTGCAAATAATACCAGTATCCAAGGACCAGGTAGTGATGGCGCAGATGCAGATTTTCGATTGTATACTGACCAATTTTCAAATTATTCAAATCAATCAAATTATCAATTTCCAAACACGAATTTGTCATTATTTGGGGAAAATATTATTGAATGGAATGACAGATTATCCATAACTCCAGGATTTCGATTAGAGTATATAGATACTCGATCAAATGGAGAATACCAGAGAATTCTTACAGATGCTGCATCAAATGTCATATTACAAGAAACACTTTATGAAAACAGAAATAATAGAAGAGCTTTTCTTTTAGTGGGAACAGGGCTTACATATGATATTAATCGAGATCTTGAGTTTTATAGTAATGTTTCTCAAAATTATAGGTCTGTGACTTTTGCAGATATAAGTATAATTAACCCAGCTTATGCGATTGATCCAAATATTTCAGATGAAAATGGTTTTACTTTTGATCTTGGAATAAGGGGAGAAATTGATAAGGCTATATCTCTTGATCTAAGTGGATTTTATCTGGCATACAATGATAGGATTGGATTCATTCAAAAGATTTTCGACGATGGGAACATAAAGGCCTATCGAACAAATACTGGTGATGCGCGGATTTTCGGATTAGAGAGTATAGTTGATTTAAATTTTAAAAAAATATTACGGTTGAATCCAAAATCAATATTTAATTACTTCTTCAATTTTTCTGCGATTAACTCAGAATATATAAGGTCAGAAGAGGCAGGAATAAGAGGAAATCGAGTAGAGTATGCTCCAAAGTATAATCTTAAAACCGGCCTGAAAATTGGATTCAAAAATGTCACTTCATATGTACAATACTCTTACTTATCTAATCAATTTTCTGATTCATCCAATTCAATAAACTCTAATTTAAGTGGAGTAATTGGTGAGATTCCGCAGTATGACGTATTAGATCTATCTGTGCGATATAGAGTAAAAAAAATACGATTGGAAGCAGGAATAAATAATTTATTAAACAATTATTACTTCACAAGACGTGCTACAGGTTATCCTGGCCCAGGGATAATTCCAGCCCCCCCAAGAAACTATTATTTGACAATGGAAATTAAAATTTAAAATTCTGCCTATTTGTAGATCAAGTAGATTGTTGATTCAACATCTCCATAATCATTGGGATTGCCTTATTATCGATGTAGGGAGTTAAAACCATAAAAATATGATTCAAGCCTTTTGATCTAAGAGACTTGTTACTTGAGTCAGGGTATTTTTTCACTGAGAAATCAAGCCAATAACGACCAAGAACTAAAATAATCTCAGAAAGGTTTACTCTTTCTTTGGGGTTAATCTTAAGTAATCCAATTTCACATGAATGTTGAATTCGGTTTTCTGCCCATCGATCCAAATAATTATTGATCTCAAGTAAAGAATTTATGACTATATCATCATCCTCTATTGAATTCTGAAAGTTATCTCTTAGGATATATCTAAAGTCCCATAGCAGATTGTATGATTGAAGTATTTCATAAATAATAGTTTCAAAGGTTTTTGAATTAGCCTGCTGATTAGCGGCTAAAAACACTTTTTCAAGGAGTTGAATGTGAGCAGATAAGATATCCTTTTTAGTATTGAAGTGGTACCAAAGCGAGCCTTCGAGAATTCCAGTTTTATTTGCAATTGATGCAGTTGTCACATTACTGAATCCACTTTGATTGAACAAAACCAAACTCGATTCAAGAATCATATCTCGTGTTTTTTCAGAAAAAAGCTTTAAGGTTGTAGGAGTTAATTCAGCTGTGGCGGTTTCAAGCATGTTCAAAATCAGTTTTCATATTATCAGGGACCCTTGGGTTCATAACCCAGAACCAGAGTGGAGGAATAAAGCTTAATAGTATCGAGGCAGGGTAGCCTAAAGGTAATGTTGGGCTCTCTTCATAGCTATTAAGAATTTGATACTTCTTTGAAGATTTATAATGGTGATCACTATGACGTGTTAGTTCATAAAGTGTTATTCGGCCAATGTTAAAATTAGAATTCCATGAGTGATGAAGCTTAACTCTTTCATATCTACCAGATTTATTTTTAAATCGCCTTAGTCCATAGTGTTCAATATAATTAATACACTCTAAAAAAAGGAAGCCAATTATACCAGTGACAAGGGCAAACAACATTACTTTGTATGAAAACAAATAATATATTCCAAAAATGTACATAGCTTGAATTATATGGTAGGATAGCATCTTATTTCTAATTGAAAAGAAGTTTAAGCCATCACGTTTTAGCATTTGAAATTGAATTCTCCAGGCACTGATATATTGACGAGTCACAGAGCTAAACCAGAAAGAGTAAAGACTTTGATTAAATTTGGCTGTGGCACCATCTTCGGGGGTTGCAACTTTTAGATGGTGGCCAAAATTGTGCTCAATATAAAAGTGCATATACAGACAAGGAATATATAATATCTGACTTAATAAACGGTCGAAAAAGGAATTTCGGTGTCCTAATTCATGAGCTACATTAATTCCATTGGTAGCAAGAAGAATTCCGCTGGATAGGGCTAGGCCTAATATCTCGTATAATTCATAGTTATTCGAATGAATATTTACAAGGATAAGGCATAAGAGTCCAAAAACAATGGGAAAATTTAGATATAGCATTAAATCAAAAATCCATTTTTTTTTCAAGTATGAAATATGGTCATCTGAAAGATTTTCCTTCATTTCTCCACTTATAAGATCCATTAACGGAAGTATCACGAAAACATAAAATACCGCGAAAAATGTCCAAGGGCCACTGGATATAAATGAAATATATACAGAGAGGGGAACAGTGTAGGCAAAAAGATATTTTAGGTCTTTCATTTATGTTGAAACTAAAATTGGGTATGTACCCAATAATATCAAAAATATAAATTATTGGGTACATACCCAAAAACTCATTAAGAAAGAATTTTTATTGATTTTGATTATTGTATGAGAACAATTGAAAGAGATTCTTATTTATTGAACCTATCATTGCTAAAGTCAAAAATCATATTTTCGATTTTTAGCAGAACTTCAATATCCGATATTTTTCGGTGGAAGGGGATAAGAAAATAGCCTTCTAAGGTATTCTTAGGAAAAATAGTATGATTTTTCAGATAACCTTCATTTATGTAGTTCATTCTATTTTCTTGATTATCATTCAAGGCCCCTAAATTATCTTGGCTCTGTTTATATTGTATAGCAGCTAAGGCTGGAGAATATGTGCTAGTATAAGTGCTGATTTCTCCAGTAAATGGAGCGCCATACCCGTCATTACCTGAATAGGATGAATTACTCTGTGAATAAGAAATCCCACTAGAGGCAACTGATAATCCGGCTGAAAACCCCATTAAAATTGAGTTGCCATTTTGTCTTCTTCTCACAATTTTACTGTATTCTTCATAAGTCAGGTTTTTATACTTGTCTATATTTCTTAAACTTCCAGTTATTTTAGTATGTATGTTTTTAATTATTAAGTCAACTCTATTATCAGAATTATTTACAATTGACACATCTGCCCTAAAATATTTACCATAGTCTTTTACTAGATAAATGTTTAACCCTACCTCAATACCATTTTCATCAATGAAATACCAAAATTCAGAGTCCTTTTGTGAAAAGACCTCTATGAGTGTCATTTTTTGATTTCCGTCAACCCAGTTTTTTTCAATAACCTTATTACCATCATCATAATATTCATTTGATATAACTTCTTGTCCCTGGGATTCAGAAATTAATATAAGGGCTATAAAAAGACAAAACAGGTTTTTCATAAACAGCATTTTTAATTAGATAAATATAATTTGGGCATTAGTTCTTGCCAATTTTAAAGACCAAGTTTCATAATGTCATCAGCACTAAGACCTATCTCTATTGCAATTTTTCTATTGTAGTCTTTGATTGCTCCATTTAGGGTAAATAATCGGATTAAAGCCCATATCCCCAATCCACCAAAAGTTATATAATATAGTATTTGTAGGCCCATTTTACCCAATGAGCCGTAACTCCAACCTAATAATAAGAATAGCAGCCAAATAGTTGCGCTGTCTTTTTTTCTTGAATTATAAATCATTAGGTTTTGTGTATTTGATTCTGACATATTCATAATATTTAGAAATGTAAATTACAAAAAAGGTGAGAGGGGCCACAAGAATTATAAGATACAATGTATCTACTATTCTGTTTTTTTTGAGGATTTACCATGAGATTAAATGGTTATATTGTATTAGCAAAAGATAATATATGTTTAAAAGAAAGTTTTTGTTTAAACTAAGTCTCGAGGTTTTAGCCATTATTATTGGTATTTCAGTTTCATTTTGGTTAAGTGAAATATCACAACTGAAAGATAAAGAAATCCAGAGAGATCGAGTTCTAAGCAGTATATCGATGGAGGCTGAGGATATTAAAGCCTATTGTGATGAAAGGATGAAAATATGGAATCAGGATATAGAAATATATAATCTTCTTTTAAAGGATAAGTTGGATTTAGCTGAATTAAAGAATATTGCGATTAGTAAAAATAGAGTCGAATATAATTTAATTTATCATCGAGATTTTGACCCACCAATGAATAGATATTCTTCCTTGATTAATACAGGAGACTTAAAATATGTTGAGTCAGAAAACATTAAAGAAACTCTAACTCGGTTACATAATATTAATTTTACTAAAGTAAAATCAACTGAAGATTATGAAAAAAAAATATTAGAGATTATAGTTGAATTAATATCAAATGAAAAACCAAATGTTTTTTTAAAAGGAAATAATTCAAAAATCAGTTTCGAAGATTATTTGACTTTTTTACATAATTATATCCAAAAAAGCGAGAAGCTTAAATCAAATTTAACCATTCAGTTAAAATATTTTAAAAGTAGGGTTTCCTCGTTAAGGCTTTATAGTATTACCTTAGAAGAACTTCAATATAAGCTCAAAGATATTTTAAACTCTAATTAATTGGTTGGTATTCGTCTACTGTAATATCACCTTCAGCATTTAGGAGTTGATCAAGCATTGACTTCATGTCGAAGAAATCATGCTCCTTCGCTATTTTGCCATCTCGCATAGTAACAATAGTTGTACCAGAGAGATTTAATGAATTGTCTGTTGCGGGTATGCCGAAAAAATCTCCCGTATGTTTCCCTTTGAAATTCCAATGTTTGATTAGTTTATTGCCTTGTCCGAATGCATCGACAATTGTCCATTCAATATCTGAAAACCCTATTAAATAATTTGAATAAAATTCTTTACAGGAATCTATCCCGACAAGGTCTCCCTCCGATGTAACAATAATTACATCTTCTGTAAAGTTTTTATCATTTATTACGCTTGTGTCACCTGCTAAAAAGGAATTCCATACATTTTGGTACATTTCTAAATCTCTTTCAAGTTGTAATGATGAACTTGTGTCCTGTTCATTTTTTGGTTGGTTATCACAACTAATTATTGAAACTGCTAATAGACACATTATTATTTTTTTCATGAGTATTCGTTTATGATTAAAAGCGGTATTATTTGAATGATGTTGTAAAAGGGTTATTTATTGCGCTCCAGGGACCTCGAGTTTTTTATTTTTTATTGATTTGAGAGTTAAAGCTACTATGAGGACCAGGAAGGAAATATTAATAAAGTTAGGATGCCAATGATCTCCACAAATTCCTAAAGCATGATAGATGAATTCTGTCATTTTATCTTTTTTTTGATTTTTATAAATAAACTAATCTAAACTACTATTTCTTTTACATTTCGTATCGCTTTGAACATGTAAATTATTTCCAAATAATATAAAATGGTGGACTAATTTTTGACAAACCTCGTTATTTTTTCTTTATGATCGCCATAAATCTTTACAATGTAAATTCCACTTTTAAGACTAGATACATCTATTTCACTTGATATCGTTTTTGAAAATAAGAATCCTCCTAATATATTGAATACCGAAACCTTGATTTCATTGGATAATCCTTTTACTATCAATTTATCATTTGTTGGACTTGGGTAAATAGAGATATTACTTAATACATTATCTGGCAGCTTAAGTGAGTAATTCCATTCAATTCCAATCTGATTACCCCATAAGTGTTCTATTAATTCAGGATAGTCTATGAACGGGTTTCTATTGTTTTGATAATTATAATAGATAATATCATTTCTATTTTCTTCCCAATCATCGACAGGATCGTTACGGTGCCATTCTAATAGCGTTGAACGGACACCGTGTAAAGGTGAATTATCAGATAAATCTAGTATAGTTTCTGAAACTTCTAGATCCGGATGAGAATCATAGCCCTCATATCGCACATCCATATAAAATATCATTCTTGCAACATCTCCTTTAACCTCGTCTCTAGGCTCAAAAGACCACTCAATATCATCAATTTTGGATCCTGTCAAGTTTGACCATTGGTCGTAAACGTCAACACAAACTGTACAGTTGTCAAAGCCTCTATTATTTCTAATACTATTAGTTGTATTGTCTAGAGGTCTTAGAGAGTGAACATCTGTTCCTGGTCCCAGAGAGGTGCCAAAATCACCACGGGATTTAGCCCAAACATGTTCCCGAGTCCAACCATTTCCATTATTATATTCTTGGGATCCATCTACAGAAACACCAGAATACAATAATATTATATTGTTTGAATTATCAGGATCTCTATCGGTATCTTTAAGAATATCCCAGGTGTCAACACTTTGACTAGTATAAGGAAACTCTATGTGATTATCTATAATTTGATTTAACGCATATTTTAGATCATCATCAGCTAAATTGATGGCAGAGTCATAATATCCATTTGGTATTTGGGCTGAGAGTATCTTGGAATACAATAAAAATATTACGAAAACTAGGTAAAATACTTTTT
>MDTG01354262.1_pt1 | contig 14081 bp, 9 predicted proteins | sample 811421 | NCBI WGS metagenome assembly MDTG01 (sample SAMN05326645, study PRJNA326480) | marine metagenome | isolation source: seawater | place: Pacific Ocean: South East | collected 2011 | reverse complement strand
TGCTAGAGGTTCATTAACAAGGGGTTTAGAAGTTGTTGAATATGCTTGCGGTATTCCTCAAATGCTTAAAGGAGAATTTACAGAAAATGTTGGAACTAATGTTGATAGTTGGTCAATGCGTCAGCCATTAGGGGTTTGCGCAGGAATTACACCTTTTAATTTTCCTGCAATGGTGCCAATGTGGATGTTTCCTATGGCAATTGCTTGTGGAAATACTTTTGTTCTTAAGCCGTCTGAGAAAGATCCCTCATGTTCAATGCGATTAGCAGAATTATTGAAAGACGCTGGTCTCCCAGATGGAGTATTTAACGTTGTTAACGGAGACAAAGAAGCGGTAGATGCTTTAATAAATAATAAAAATGTAGTCGCTATGAGCTTCGTTGGTTCGACACCAATCGCTAAATATATTTACGAAAACTGTGCAAAAAATGAAAAAAGAGTTCAAGCTCTTGGTGGTGCAAAAAATCATTGTGTTGTAATGCCAGATTGTGATTTGGATCAAGCAGTTAATGGATTGATGGGAGCTGCTTATGGATCAGCTGGAGAGAGATGTATGGCTCAATCAGTTGCAGTTGCAGTTGGTGGTATAGGGGATAAACTTGTAGACTCTTTAGCAAAAAAAGTTGAAGCTTTAAAAGTTGGTCCTGGTATGGATAAGCAGTCTGAAATGGGGCCATTAGTAACTAAAGAACATTTAGCAAAAGTAAAAGGTTATGTGGATATTGGCGAGAAAGAAGGAGCTAAATTAGTTGTAGATGGTAGAAATTTTAAATTACAAGGGTATGAAAATGGTTACTATATTGGTGGATGCTTATTTGATCATGTCAAAAAAGAAATGAAGATTTATAAAGAAGAAATTTTTGGACCAGTTTTATCAGTTATAAGGGCAAAAGATTTTGACGAAGCTTTAAAATTAGTTAATGACCATGAATTTGGAAATGGTGTAAGTATTTTTACACGAGATGGTGACTCAGGTAGAACATTTTCAAATAAAGCTAAAATTGGAATGGTTGGAATAAATATACCTATCCCAGTTCCTATGGCCTTCCATAGCTTTGGAGGATGGAAAAGATCTTTATTCGGTGACCAACACATGCACGGCCCCGAAGGAGTAAGATTTTATACAAAATTAAAAACAATTACATCAAGATGGCCATCAGGTCTTAGATCTGACCCAGAATTTGTAATGCCAACAATGAAATAAAAAGAAAGAAATGAAAAAAAAAATTACGCTAATCGGCGCTGGACAAATTGGTGGAACACTAGCCCATCTTATATCACTTAAGGAATTAGCCGACGTAGTATTATTTGATGTAGCAGCAGGATTGGCAAAAGGTAAAGCTTTAGATATAGCCCAATCTTCACCAGTTAATGGATTTAACATTAATTTATCTGGCACAGATAACTACGAAGATACGAAAAATTCTGATGTAATTATTATCACAGCAGGAGTTCCTAGAAAACCAGGTATGACGAGGGACGATTTATTAGGAATTAATTTAAAAATCATTAAGCAAGTTGCAGAAGGAATAAAAAAGACATCACCAAATGCTTTTGTAATCTGTATTACCAATCCATTAGATGTAATTGTTATGGCTTTACAAAAATATTCAGGATTACCAAAAAATAAGGTTGTAGGCATGGCCGGTATATTAGACTCTTCAAGGTTTATATATTTTCTTTCAAAGGAACTGAATGTTCCTGTGAAAAAAATCGAGTCTTTTGTTTTAGGAGGGCATGGAGATAGCATGGTTGCTATGTTAGGACACACAAAAGTTGACGGAAAAAAAATTGAAGAAATAGTAAAAAGTGGAAAATTATCCAAAGAAAAATTAGATGAAATAGTCGTCAGAACTAAAAAAGGAGGAGCGGAAATAGTTAAGTTATTAGAAAAAGGTTCAGCTTTTTATGCACCAGCAGCTTCCGGAGTAGAAATGGCTGAAAGCTATTTAAAAAATTTAAAAAAACAATTACCATGTGCTGCTTTTCTAAACGGAGAATATGGCACAAAAGATATTTATGCTGGTGTGCCTGTAATAATTGGCTCAAACGGTGTCGAAAAAATTATAGAATTAGATTTAAGTAATGAAGAAAAAAACAATTTTCAGAAATCAGTTGACTCAGTAAAAGAACTGTACTCGGCCGCACAAAAGATAGACGCAGATTTGTAACCTAATGGTTAAAAAAAATAACAATGTTTATCTAGATACAGTTATTGTAGGTAGTGGTTTATCTGCTCTTAATTTTATAGACACCTATTCAAAAAATAAGAAAAAAATAAATGTTATATCACCTGTAGACAACATTCAAATACCAAGTAAAAAAAAGATAGAACTAGGACCTTTGCCACCTCAAATGCAAAATAAAAAGAGGCAAGTACAAAATTACTTTATAGCAAATAATTTATCAAATTCTAAAGAAAGTAAAATTTTAGGTAGTTTAAATTTTGGAGGTTTATCAAATTATTGGGGATTACAAATAGATAATTATATCAATCTTGAAAAAGAAGATATTAAAGAAAAAACTAAAAATGAAATACGCAAAGCTTTTTTTTACCTGCTAAAAAAATACAACTTGGTTGGCAAATTTATTTACCAAAAAAAAATTTATTCAAATCAATTCACTCTTCCAAAACCTTTACTAGAAATTTTAAATGATAAAAATAAAAAATTAAAAATTTGTCAACCTATCCTTGCTTATGGATGTAAATTAATTAAAAAAAGTTTAAATTCAATTAATGAAAAAAATAATAAACTTACTGCAGCAAATTTTTTAAAAAAAAGTAAATTAAAAAAAAAAATTATTTTTCATAACTATTATTTGGATAAAATTGAAAAGCATGGAAAAAAAATTAAATTAATCTGTAGAAATAATGAAAAATGTAAAATTTTTATTGTAAACAAAGTTGTTTTAGCAGCCGGAACTATTGCCACCACTAGAATAATAATAGATTATTTAAATATTAAAAAAGAAGTTAAAGTATATCACCACCCTAGACTTATCGTTGCGTATCTCTCTAAAAAACCAATAAATCTAAATCTTAAATTCACTCCATCGCTTTTACAGATTATTGGAAGATTTGAAAAAAGTTCTTTCTCATTTGATTTGAGACCAGGAAATAGGTCTATTATAAATTCAATCACAGACATAAGTATATTATTTTATCCATTAAAACTTTTATTAAATATAATTAAAAAAAGAATTATTTTTTCAAATATTTTATTATCTACAAAAAATAGCAGTGTTTATCTAAAGAAAAATAAAGAAAATTTTAAAATATATACAAAGGATAATATTATTTTAAAGAAATTAAAAAAGATTAATAAAAATATCTTTTCTTTTTTGCGTGAAAAAGAATTTATTTTTCCTTTTTTTAAAACTCACTTTCCAGGGATCGGTTCCGACTTTCACTATTTTGGTACTATACCTTTTAATATAAACAGAAAGTTATCAGTAAATGAAAATTGTCAATTAAGAAACAATAAAGGCATCTATATAGTTGACAGTTCAGTTTTTAATTTTAGGATAAATAAATATCCACTCGGTATAGTAATGGCTAATGCTAGGCGTATTGGAAAATTGTTATCAAAATGAGCAACTTTAGAATTAATATTTATTTAAAATTAAGTATCTTTTTTAAAAGTATACATAGTAAAACAATAAAAAAAAAAACAATAGAATCCTTTATCCAAAATAACTCAAATAAAAAATTTTTTATTCTCACGAGTCAACTTAGGGTTGGCTTTATGATTTTATTAAAATATTTAAAAAAAAAAAATCCAAAAAAAAATGAAATAATTTTTCAACCATTTAATCTTCCTGAAATGATTAATATAGCATCCAGATGTAAATATAAAATTAGGTTTAAGAAGTTAAATATTAGCACTGGACAACCAGATATTAACTATCTTAATTTAATCACAAATAAAAAAACATTAGCATTAGTAGTTACAAATATTTTTTTATCACCTAAATCAATAATATCTCTTAAGAACTTTTGTAAAAAAAAAAAAATTATATTTATCGAGGATAATGCAATTTATTTTGATAACTTCTTTTTACAAAATAATAAAAGGAAATATAGCGGGAGTTTCGGAGATTATTCACTGTACAGTTTTAATATTATGAAAAATATTTCATCACTTTTCGGCGGGGGTGTAGCAACTAACGATATTAACTTTAAAATTTATGCTGAAAATCAAATATCTAGTTTTGGAAAATTTGATAAATTAATACTTACAAAACAAATCTTAATTTTTTTTATTTTAAAAATATTAAGACTAAAATTAATCTATAAAATATTTTTAAAAATATTAAGAAAATCTCATTACAGAAATATCAAGTTCATCTTAAAAATTGTTTACCCATCGTTAAAATTCAAAAAAACGAATTTTCCAAACTATTATTTCACGAAAATTTCATCTATCGGTAAAAATTCAACCTTTTACCAATTGAAAGATACAAGCAATAGAAGAAAGAACCATTTTATCAGAAAACATAACAATATTTTTTACTCAAAATTATTTAAAAAGCTAAATATAAAGCAAGTAAAAACTCTTCCGATAGAAAATTATAACTTTCAAAATTTTATGGATTTTCCAATTTTTGTCGAAAATAAAGAAAAATTAAATAATTATTTACTTAAAAATGGGATAGAAACTAAATATACATTTTATCAAGATTGTGTAAAAATTTTTAAAAATAGATCAAATCAAGAAATAAAAATAAATTCGAAATATTTTAGTGATAAAGTGATTGGTCTACCAAATCATGTTTATATTTCTAAACACCACATGATCAATATCGGAGAAAGAATTAAAAGATATTATGAAGCAAAGTAGTAAAAATGTTTTCTATATTCTATCTTTGTCTTTAATAAGTTTTTCAATTAACTTTTACTCAGCTAACAAAGGTGTTTTACCGATAGATACTTTTCTTCATTACGATACATCTTTTAATATTTTAAAAGGAAATATACCGATAAGAGATTTTTGGATCGTGCACGGTCTTACTTTAGATTATTTCCAGGTAATATTTTTTAAAATTTTTGGAGTAAATTGGTTAAGCTACATCATTCATTCATCATTTTTTAATGTCTTAATTACAATATCGACTTTTAAATTTTTTTTACTTTTTAATATTAAAAAATTATATGCATTTTTTCTGGCACTATCGTTTGCAATAATGGCTTATCCAATAAGTGGAACACTATTTTTAGATCAACACGCAATATTTTTTTGTCTTTTGTCCTACTACCTTTTTTTCTTCGGAATTAAAAAAGACACAAGATATTATTATTTTATACCAATTTTTTTTACATTAGCTTTTTTTTCAAAACCCGTTCCCTCATCATACTTTATAATTATTTTTGGTTTAATTTTTATTTATCAGTTTTATACAAAAAAAGATTTTGATTTATTTAAAAAATTATTATGGGGATCTTCTTTTTCAATCATCGTATTATTTTTATTTATTATGGCGCAAAAAATTGACTTTGATATGTTTCTAACACAACTTTTCTATTATCCTAGTTCTATCGGTCAAGATAGGCTTCTCGCTTTAGATATTAATTTAAAAAAAATTGTCTCCAATTATAAATTTATTATTTTACCTCTTTTGTTGTCTTTTATTTTATTTTTTTATCAAAAAGAGAATAAATCGAAAAAAGAAATTTTGTTTGTTTTTATTGTATTTTTCTTATTTAATTTATTTTCTATTTATCATCAGCTTTTAACCAAAAATCAAAATTTTATATTCTTTTTGATACCTTTAAATTTAGGTTTTTTAATTCTTTTTTTAAAAAACTCTAATTTAAAGAAAGCCAGAATAATAAATATGACTATTTTATTATTTATCTTTTGCGTTTTCACTACAGCTAAATATTTTGAAAGATTTATAATACAAAAAAAATTTCATGATTTTCAAAATGTAAATTTAAGCAACACTATACCAGCTGAAGGAATTCATGAGTCTCTTAACCCGCTTAAATGGAAAACATATAATTATGATCAGCCAATTGATGAAATAAATTTAATAAGAGAGGTTTTAGTTGCAATAGAAAATGAAAAGGAACCTGTATTATTAATGACAAATCACAATTTTATTTCGTCAATTTCTAAAAAAAGGATCATTATGTTAAGCAGAACATACGATGATATAAGCTTTCCAAATAGAAAAAATATCCATTACAAAAAATTCAAAAATTTTTTCTCTAATAAGTTAAAAAATAATAATATTTCGAATATATACTTAGTATTTGATAAAAACTATCTGGATACTTCAGCAAACCGTTATATTTATGAATATTTTGATAAAGACTGTTTTAGAAAAAAAAAAAATAAATGAAATTTCATTAAAATTTAATTTTAATAATTGCAGAGATAATAAGTGAAAAATATAAAGAATATTAAAATACAAGAGTTAAAGAAAATCCATGATTCTGATTGTAAAAGTATTATAAAATTAATTTATCAAGAAAATCCACGATCAATACTGGCTTCTTTAAATAAGAATATTGTAAAACAATATTTAAATAAAGTGACATCATCTAAATCAGTTCTACTTTTTGTATTAAAATTAAAAAAAAAAATTATAGGTTATGCAGTAATTGCAAAAAAAACTGAAAGTCTAATTTCTATTATTTCAATGTATAAAATTAACATTTTATTCTTAAGCATAAAAAACCTAAGAATTTTTACTTTAATTAATTTATTTTTAATTTTTTTTAAAATAGATACTTTTTTTTTAAAAAACAAAACTAAAAAAATTATAAAACAAAATTATAATTTAAACTTACTTGCAATTAATAAACAGTATCAATCTAAGGGCTATGGATCGTATTTTTTAAAAAAAATTTTAAAAAAAGTTCAATCAAAATTCATCACTGTGGAAACAATAGACGATAAAGCAAAAAAATTTTATGAAACTAAACATGAATTTAAGTTATTAGGAGTCAAACTTAGAATATTTAAAAACCAGAAAATTTTATATAAAAAAATTATTTAATATTTTCAACTCGTTTTAAAAGAATTTTTTTTCTAGAATAATCTTCTAGAGTATTTTTCTTTGAAATAAAAATAAAAAAATTAATAATTATCAAAATAGAAACAAAAGAATATTTAATCTCAATAGGAAAGTTGAATTCAACAAATGATATTAAGAATATATATAAAATTGAAATTAATATGATCTTTATTTGGAAAACTGCTAAAACTCTAAATGAATGTTTAAATAAACCAAAAAAAGTCAATTTTGATTTGCCAAAAATTCTTTTTTGTCTTTCAGCATTGACTTTATAAATATTACAATTCTTCATAATACATGATGAATAGGCCAGCCAAGACAGATTGTTTTTTAAAATTTTTCCCAAATTTTTAGAATGAAAGCAAGAGTAATTTCCAAAAGAAATCCATTTCATTGTTAAAAAAAAAGTAATCATTAAATGAATGTTATATAAAAATTGAAATATAAAATTTTCTTTTCTTTTAATTCTTTTTGCTACAATTACGAAATTCTTTCTTTTAATAGATTGATCTATCAAAATATTTAAATATGAAACATCGTCTTCACCATCAGAGTCCATTACAACGATTATCTCATTTTTTTTACTTTTAAGATATTCTAGCCCCATACTTATAATTTTTTGACTTCCTATATTCTTGGTAGAAGTAAGGATTTTAATTTTTTTTATAAATTTTAAATTATTACAGATTATATTTACTCTTTGTGTTGAAGAATCATTTAGAACCAAAATATTTACATATCTATTTGTCTTTTTTAATTCATAATTAATTTTTTTAAGCAAAGAATTAAATGACTTCCAGTCGTTATATAATGGTAGTAGTATGTTTAGTTTGTTCACTTTATTAAAAAGATAATATTAAATTATAAAATTTTATGTTAAATAAACCAACCATATAATGAATATTCACGAACACCAAGCTAAAGAAATTCTAAAAGAATTTGGAGCACCAGTCTCAAATGGAGTGGTAATTTTAAATACTGATGAAATAATTAATAAAGTAAAAAAATTAAATGGTACTGAATTTGTTGTTAAGGCCCAAATTCATGCTGGTGGCAGGGGAAAGGCTGGTGGAGTTAAATTAGTTAAAAATTTAGATGACTTAAAATCGGAGGCAAAAAAAATGATGGGAAAAACTCTGATTACTCATCAAACTGGATCTGATGGAAAAGAAGTAAAAAGACTTTATATTGAGGAAGCTTCAGATATTTCAAATGAATTTTATCTATCTTGTTTAGTAGATAGAGAATCTTCTAAGATTGCGTTTATTAGTAGTACTGAAGGAGGTATGGATATAGAGAAAGTTGCATCTGAAACACCTAATAAAATAATCACGAACAAAATAGAACTCAAGGATGAAGGCCCTAGCCAGATTGACATAAATAATATTATTTCAATTTTTAATCTAAATGAAGAACAAAAAAAAACTGCTTCTAAAATTATCAAAGCGCTTTATGAAATAGTAATTAAAAAAGATGCAAGTTTGATTGAGATTAATCCTCTTATTATTACGAAATCGCAAGAACTAGTTTGTTTGGATGCTAAAATGAATTTTGATGACAATGCTATTTATAGAAGACCTGAAATACTAAAATTGAGAGATCTATCAGAAGAAGATCCTACTGAAATTGAAGCTAGTAAGTATGATCTGGCTTATATAAAACTAAATGGTTCAATAGGATGCATGGTAAACGGCGCTGGCTTAGCTATGGCAACAATGGATATAATTAAGCTTTATGGAAAAGAACCTGCAAATTTTTTAGATGTTGGCGGAGGTGCTTCAAAAGAAAAGGTATCAGCTGCCTTTAAATTAATTTTGTCTGATAAAAATGTTAAAGGTATTTTAATAAACATATTTGGTGGAATTATGAGGTGTGATGTTCTCGCGCAAGGCGTAGTAGAAGCTGCTAAGGAAATAAATTTATCAGTTCCTTTAGTGGTAAGATTAGCAGGAACAAATTTTAAAGAAGGTAAGGAAATATTAGATAAATCCGGACTAAAAATTTTATCTGCATCAGATTTAAATGATGCAGCTAAAAAGATTGTTGAGGCAATAAAGTAATGTCTGTTTTGATAAATAAAGATACCAAAGTAATATGTCAAGGCTTCACAGGTAAACACGGTACTTTTCACTCTGAACAAGCTTTAAAATATGGAACAAAATTGGTCGGAGGAGTTACTCCTAAAAAGGGTGGGCAAAAACATTTAAACTTACCAGTTTTTAATTCTGTTCAAGAAGCAAAAGAAAAAACATTGGCAAACGCAACAATGATTTATGTTCCTCCAAAATTTGCTGGAGCAGCTATCATTGAAGCAGTAGATGCTAAGATTGAATTAATAGTATGTATTACTGAAGGTATTCCAGTTTTAGATATGCTTAAAGTAAAAAAAGTTTTAAAAACAAGTAAATCAAGATTAATAGGACCAAATTGTCCAGGAATAATTACACCTGATGAATGTAAAATTGGTATCATGCCAGGCAATATACATAAAAAAGGTTCAGTAGGTATAGTTTCACGTTCTGGGACTTTGACATATGAAGCTGTAGCTCAAACATCTGCTAATGAAATGGGGCAATCTACTTGCATAGGAATTGGAGGAGATCCTATAAATGGAACAAATTTTATCGATTGTCTGGAGCTTTTTTTAAAAGATGATGAAACAAAATCAATTGTAATGATCGGGGAAATAGGAGGTTCTGCTGAAGAAGAGGCAGCTGAATTTCTTAAAAAGGAAAAGATAAAAAAACCTATGGTTGGATTTATTGCGGGTTTAACAGCCCCACCTGGGAGAAGAATGGGCCATGCAGGAGCTATTATCTCTGGCGGTAAAGGCGGAGCCAGTGATAAGATAGAGATTATGAAATCTGCTGGAATTACTATTTCTAATTCACCTGCTGATATAGGTAAGACACTTTTTCAAAAACTAAAGGGTTGATTTTTATTAATATATGTTAGAATTAGCAATCGATGTCTTCATCTAGTAATAACACAATCTACAAAAAAACATCCTTTTTAGCAGGAAATAACGCAGAATTTATTAATGAATTTTATGCTGATTATCTGTCAGACCCAAGTTCTTTGCCTGAAGGCTGGAGAAAATTTTTTGATGGTTTAAGTGATGATGAAAGATTAGTTTATGATAATTTAAAGGGACCCAGTTGGTCTCCAGAAAAAAAGATTAAAAAAAGAAATATTAAATTTAATATTGATCAAGAAATTGAGGACAACTCAAAAGATTTAAATTCAAAGTCAGTTAAACAGGCATCAAAAGATTCTGTTAGAGCCATAATGTTGATTAGAGCATATAGAATCAGAGGGCATTTGATTGCAAATTTAGACCCATTATCGATTCAAAAAAAAGAGGAACATCCAGAATTAAAACCAGAAACTTATGGATTTACAAAAAATGATTATGATAGAAAAATATTTCTAGATGGAGTCCTAGGGCTACAGTACGGTGACTTGAATCAAATATTGGAAATTTTAAAAAAAACTTATTGTTCTTATATTGGTTATGAGTTTATGCACATGGGGGATCCCGATGAAAAATCTTGGATAAGAGATAGAATAGAAGGCCCAGAAAAAAATATTACTTTTACAGAAAACGGCAAGAAAGCAATATTAAATAAGATTATTCAAGCTGAAGGTTTTGAAAAATATTTACATGTTAAATTTGTAGGTACTAAAAGATTTGGATTAGATGGAGGTGAGTCACTTATCCCGGCATTAGAACAAATTATAAAACGAGGAGGGAATTTAGGTGCAAAAGAGATTAAAATAGGAATGTCCCATCGAGGAAGACTAAACGTTCTCGCAAATGTTATGGGCAAACCATTTAAAGCTATCTTTAGCGAATTTTTTGGAAAATCTGTTGGAACGCGAAAAGATTTTGAAGGAGATGTAAAATATCATTTAGGCGCATCTTCTAATAGAGAGTTTGACGGAAATTCTGTTCATATAAGTCTTACTGACAACCCTTCTCATTTGGAGGCAGTAAATCCTGTTGTTTTAGGACAAGTTCGAGCTAAACAGTTTTTTCATAAAGACAAAAATAGAAAAAAAGTAATTCCAGTTCTTATGCACGGTGACGCAGCATTTGCTGGCCAAGGTATTGTTGCTGAATGTTTTGCTATGTCTGGACTACCAGGACACAACATTGGTGGAACAATACACATTATTGTAAATAATCAAATAGGTTTTACTACAGCACCGAGATTTGCAAGATCATCGCCTTATCCATCAGACGTAGCAAAAATAGCACAAGCTCCAATATTTCATGTAAATGGTGACGATCCAGAAGCAGTCGTTCATTGTGCAAAAATTGCAACTGAATATAGACAAAAATTTAATAGAGATGTTGTAATCGATATGGTTTGTTACAGAAGATTTGGACATAACGAGGGGGATGAACCATCATTCACTCAACCGATTATGTATAAAAAAATAAGATCTCACCCAACTACACTCTCAATTTATGGAAAAAAATTAAGCACAGAAGGTTTAACATCAGATAATGAATTACAAAAAGAAAAGGTAAATTTTAAAAATTTCTTAGAGCAAGAATTTGACTCATCAAAAAGTTATAAATCGGATTTAAAATGGTTTGATGGCGCCTGGTCAAGATTTAAACCGGGTCTAGGAAAAGATAAAAGAGGTGTCAGTGGGGTTGACAAAAAAAAATTAGAAGATCTTGGTAAAAAAATATCAAGTGTTCCAACTAATATTAACGTACATAAAACTTTAAAAAAAATTTTTGATTTGAGATTTAAAGCCATTGAAAGTGGCAAAGCAATAGATTGGTCAACTGCAGAAAGTTTAGCTTTTGGTACTTTGCTCACCGAAGGTTTTTCGGTAAGATTATCCGGGCAAGACTCTGGTAGAGGAACATTTAGTCAGAGACATGCGGTATTGAGAAATCAGGATAATCATCAAAGATATGTACCCCTTAATAATATCTCCAATAACCAAAAAAATTTTGAAATCATAGATAGTTTACTTTCTGAATTAGCAGTTTTAGGATTCGAATTTGGATATTCTCTTTCTGAGCCTGAGACCTTAGTTTTATGGGAAGCTCAATTTGGAGACTTTGCTAATGGAGCACAAATCATTATTGATCAATTTATTTCTTCTGGCGAGTCAAAATGGGGAAGAGCAAGCGGAATTGTAATGCTATTACCTCATGGATATGAAGGACAAGGACCCGAACATTCTTCTGCAAGACTGGAGAGATTTCTGCAATTGTGTGCTGGAGAAAATATGCAAGTGGTCAACTGCACAACACCATCAAATTATTTTCATGTATTAAGGCGCCAAATGCACCGTGAGTTTAGAAAACCTTTAATTGTTATGACACCAAAGTCTTTATTAAGACACAAGAAATGTATTTCCAATATCTCTGAGTTTTCTAAAAAAAGCACCTTCCATAGAGTGCTGGAAGACGATGCTTACTCAAAAATAAATAATCTTCTACAATTAAAAAATAGAGACGACAAAATTAAAAAAGTTGTTATGTGTTCAGGAAAAATCTATTATGACTTAATAGAAGCTAGAGAAAAATTTAAAAACAATGAAGTAACTTTTGTTAGAATTGAACAACTTTACCCTTTTCCAGCAAAAACTCTAGCAAATATCTTAAAGAGATATACAAAAGCAAATTTTATATGGTGCCAAGAAGAACCAAAAAATATGGGAGCCTGGAATACTGTTAGAAATTATATAGATCGGACTTTAGAAATCATAAATTTTGGTGATAAATCTGTAAAATATGTTGGTAGACAGGCTGCTTCTTCAACTGCGACCGGAAATTTAAACAAACATCTTGCACAACAAAAAGAAATATTAGAAAAGATACTTAAATATTAAATGGCAGAAAAAATTACAGTTCCAACGCTTGGAGAGTCGGTTACAGAAGCCACAGTTTCAAAGTGGTTAAAATCAAAAGGTGAAAAAGTCTCAGCCGACGAACCCTTAGTTGAGCTTGAAACAGATAAGGTAAATGTTGAAGTGCCTTCCCCATCTAATGGTGTGCTTGACAGTATAACAGTGAAAGAAGGTGAAACTGTTAACGTTGGTTCTTTATTAGGTACAGTAAATAGCTCCATGCCAGCTAAGGAAAGTGCTTCTAAAGAGGTAAATGATTATAGTCCACCTAAAAAAGAAGAAGGGTCTAAACCAAAAATTTTTAAAGAAACAAAGAGTGTAAAGCCAAAAAAAGTCGATCAACCTATACTTAAGTTGGACGAAGAGGAGCCTTTAATTTTAGAACAGGTTCACAATGAAAAAATAATTAAAAGAGAAAAAAGAGTTTCTCCAGCAGCTAGAAAAATGGCCAATGAAGCAAAAATTAATTTAGACTCTATTGAAGGAACCGGAAAAAATGGTGTTGTTCTTAAAGAAGATATTATGAGTTTGATGGGATCGAAGCCAGCTCCATCGGAGAGAAAAATCAAACATGGGCCAGAGGAAAGAGTTAAAATGACTAGGTTAAGATTAACTATAGCCAAACGACTAAAAGAAGCCCAAGAAAATGCCGCAATGCTTACAACTTTCAATGAAGTTGATATGAGTGAAGTAATTACCATGAGAAGCCAATACAAAGAGGAATTTCAAAATGAATATGGAGTAAAGTTAGGATTCATGTCTTTTTTTGTTAAGGCATGTGTTATTGGTTTAAAAAATTATCCAGCAGTAAACGCTGAGATTCAAGGCGAGGAAATAGTTTATAAAAATTATTACAACATAAGTATTGCCGTTGGAACAGATAGAGGTTTAGTAGTTCCAGTGCTTCGAGAAACTGACGAAATGTCATTTGCTGATATTGAAAAAGAAATTATTGATCTTGGTGGCAAGGCCAGGGATGGTCAATTATCTATTGAAGAACTTCAAGGTGGAACATTTACAATTACAAATGGTGGCATTTATGGTTCAATGTTATCAACGCCAATTTTAAACCCGCCGCAGTCAGGTGTTTTAGGGATGCATAACATAGTCCAGAGACCAATTGTAATTTTGCCTTCTCGTGCTTTTTGGCCAAGTTCACCAATGTTTTTTTCGATATC
>MDTG01110269.1_pt1 | contig 14081 bp, 13 predicted proteins | sample 811421 | NCBI WGS metagenome assembly MDTG01 (sample SAMN05326645, study PRJNA326480) | marine metagenome | isolation source: seawater | place: Pacific Ocean: South East | collected 2011 | reverse complement strand
CAAGATTTGTATATACGTTTTTGATTAGTTCGAGGTGCTCATTTTCATTATAATTTCCTTCAATACAAATTATATCAAAATATTTTGAATTTGATTGTTTTGAAATAGCATGATTATTCGTACCATTATGTATAATTTTATATGGCTTATTAACCTTGCCATATTTTTTATGCCACCAATCAAAAGTAAATTTGCTTTGATAGACTACAAAATCAGCCAAGTACTTTCTTATAAAATACATTAAAAAATTTACAATTTTTAAATAAAGAAATAATCTAATATTACTAACTTGCTTCAATGATTTATAATTTATTCCATCAAGTCTCTGAACAATCTTTACACTATTTATCTTACATTTAATTAAGCTGAATATTTTTCGGGTTGAAGATAAAAGGATTATACAATCTAAATCTTTATCGTGAATATTATTAACTACTTCAATGTTTTTATTTTTTAGATATTTTGTTATATTTATTTGAAATGTAGTTGGGCCACCTAAACCAATAGGTTCATTTGCAAAGCCTATTTTAATTTTCTTTTTCATTAAATATATTTGAGAAGTATTCAATCGTTTTACTTAATCCTTGTTCAAGTCCAACTTTGGGTTCCCAATTCAATATCTTATTCGCAAGATTTATATCTGGCTTTCTTATCTTTGGATCATCCTCAAGAGATTCTGAGTAAATAACTGTTGAGGAAGAATTAGTTATTTTGATTATCTCTTTCGCAATTTCATTAATTGTCATTTCTGTAGGATTTCCAATGTTAATCGGGCCAGTTATATTATCATTTGTCTTTGAGAGTTTAATTAGTGCATCTACTGTATCAGACACATAACAAAACGAACGTGTATTATTTCCATTACCATAAATAGTTAAAGGCTCACCCATCAATGAATTTACGATAAAATTTGAAACTGCTCTACCATCATTAATCTCCATTTTAGGGCCGTAAGTATTAAACAATCTAGCTACTTTTATTTTTAGCTTATCCATACGACAGTAATCAAAAAATAGTGTTTCAGCAGCTCTTTTCCCTTCATCATAACACGACCTTATACCGATAGGATTAACATTTCCCCAGTAAATTTCTTTTTGTGGGTGTACTTCAGGATCACCGTAAATTTCACTAGTAGACGCCTGTAGTACTGGTATATTTTGTTTTAAAGCAAGATCAATTGCGTTTAAGGAACCTATAATATTTGTTTTAAATGTTTTGATTGGGTTTTTCTGATAATTAACTGGTGATGCAGGACAAGCAAGGTTTATAATAAAATCGGAGCTAATATCATAACTTTCAACAACATCATGTTCAATTAGTTCAAAATTATCACTATCTAATAATATTTTAATTTTTTCTTTGCTCGTACAGTAGAAATTGTCAAGACACACTACTTCCTCGCCATCTTCAATCAATCTCTGACAGAGATTTGAACCAATAAATCCAGCTCCTCCAGTTATTAAGTATTTCATAAATAAATTGCAACTTTCTTACGATATTTTTGATACTATTTTTAGGGTTCCATTATCAATTTCTAATACTTTATCACAAATAGATAATATACTTTTTTGATGAGACACAATAATAAAAGTTTTTTCCTTGCTCAAACTGCTGATTTCCTGAATAACTCTTTTTTCATTTTCTTCATCTAAGGCATTTGTAGACTCGTCTAAAATTATAATATCACGCTTACGATAAAAAGATCTTGCTAATGCCAATCTCTGTTTTTGCCCACCAGAAATTTTCACTCCATTTTCTCCTATCAATGTATGCTTACCAAGTGCCTGATTTTCTATAAAGGTTTTCAATCCAACTTTTTGAATTGACTCGTCTACTAAACTTCCATCTATATGAGCATCTAAAATACCAAGAGCGATATTCTTTTCAATTGTATCATCAATAAAAAAACTATTTTGAGGCAAATAAAATATTTTTGAATTTATTAGCTTACTGTTATGAGTAATACTTTTACCGTTGTATTTTATTACTCCATCATCTGGCAATAAAAAACCTGACAAAATATTTAATAAAGTAGATTTTCCAGAACCTGACTCACCAACTATTCCAACTACTTCATTTTTATTTATTTCAAAATTTATTTTGCTTAAAATACTGTTGCTTATTTTCTCGTCATATGAGAATGAAACATTACTGAAACTTATATTTTCAAAGGGCGGTAAGTCGATAGAATTTAAATCATCATCAAAATTCCTTGCATATTTTACACCTTTAAAAAGAATTTTGATTGCAGGCATATGAAAATTGAACATGAATGTAAGCTGCATTAAATTGGTAAATAAAGGTATAATTCTTGCAGCAAGATACATAAACATTACAAGAATTGGTGCGATTTTTAAAAAATCCACATTCTGGGTAATCAATATTTGTATTATTAAAACAATCATAGTTATCAAAAAAAATTCAAAAAATAATCTAGGCCAAGAGCTTATAACTGTTTGAATAATGTAGCTGTCTGATAATTCTTTAGAGGATTTAGTTATGTTATCTCGTACATACTTTTCTATTGACAAATTCTTTATTTGTTGAAAACCATTCATAGCCTCAATAATTAACTTTATTAATTTTTGAACAGCTTCAACTGATTTTTCACCATAGGTAGATATTCTTTTTCTGAAGAATAAAATATATAATGTACCAAGAATTGTAAGAGTAACAAATATTGTAGCTGTTAAAATAGGGGCCGAAAAAAACATAAATACAGATAGAAATATAATAACAGTTGTATCACTTAATGTTCTCAATAGCTGATACATCAATGATCCATAAATATAAGAATATCTCTCAATATTTGATATTATTTCCGAATTATTTTTATCAATATGTTCTATATATGGAGCAGATAATGCACTCTCTGTTAGAGTTCTAACGATTGATGTTGCTCTATAATATGAAAATTTCTGCATTATATATGCAGAATATAGGCCAATTATCATTTTCAAGAAAAAAGCCACAACAAGACCAATTGATAAAATTAAAAAAAGATTTTTGCTTCTATCAATATCTAAAATATTTAGATAGGAGAATGTGTTAGTAATTTCAGAGTTGGATTGGCCATCAGTTAAAACAAATCCTACGATAGGTCCTACAAGGCCTATGCCAATTATATCAAGTAGAGAAACGATTAGTATTAAGAAATAGATAAAAGGGATTTTTTTCTTATCTTCCTGCAGTAAATAAATAATAGGGTGAAAATAATCATAAATTTTGTTTCCTAAATTCATTAAATTTATAAACTTTGATCAACTATAGATGAAGGAAGTGCCGACTTAAGATCATAAACAAATGACACTTTTTTCAAAACTGCAGAAAGTTCTGTGGCTTTTAACTTACTAAATTCTCTATGATTAACTGCATAGATCAAACCATCATATTTCTTTCCTTTAAGATTACTAACCATCAATTTTTTTAATTTAATATCAAGCATTTCTTTTTTTATTAATGGATCATAAAAATTTACTGTAACTTGTCTTTTACGTAAAATGTTTATAATATCAAAAACTTTTGAGTTTCTTATATCAGATACATTTTCTTTGAATGTTGCTCCTAGTATAATTACTTTAGCTTTGGCTAATTTTATTTTTTTTGATATTAAGCCATTTACAAATTGATCCACAATATATTGAGAGAGATTATCATTAATCTTTCTTGCTGCGAGAATTAATTCCGGATTATAAGAGATTTCCTTTGATTTATATGTTAAATAATAAGGATCAACACTTATGCAATGACCGCCTACTAAACCTGGGTAAAAATTAAGGAAATTCCATTTTGATTTTGCTGAATTTAGAACACTGGATGTACTTATCCCTAATTTTTCACATATGATTGCAATTTCATTCATTAAACCTATGTTTAAATCTCTCTGCGTGTTTTCTATAACTTTTGACATTTCAGCAACCTTAATGCTTTCTGCCATAAAGGTGCCTGCATCAATTATATTATTATAAATTTTATTGACCTCTTTAGCTGCATAGTCATTTGAACCACTTGTGACTTTAATTATTTTATCAAGTGTCCTATCTGCATCTCCAGGGTTAACCCTTTCTGGACTATAGCCACAATAAAATTCTTTATTTAATTTTAATTTTGATATTTTTTCTATGATAGGCACACAAATTTCTTCAGTTACGCCTGGATAAACAGTGGACTCATATATTACAAGGTCTTTTTTCTTTATGTACTTTGCAATTAATTTAGTTGCATGAATAATGCTTGTAAGATCAGGATTTTTTAGTTCATCAATCGGTGTTGGAACTGTTACGATGAAAACATTACAATTACCAAGGCTACTTTCATCGTCTGTAACTTTTATATTTTTAAGAGATCTTTTTTCTTTTGATGTAAGAATATTACGTGCATCATTTCTTTTACTTAAATCCTCAATAATTTTTTTGTCAATATCAAACCCAATACAATCATATTTTTTAGTGGCATATATTAGAAGCGGCAAACCAACATATCCAAGACCTATAATAGCAATCTTTGTTTTTTTCGCCATATTTCCTCTAAATGAAATTTATATTAAATAATCTTTTTTTAATTGTTCAAAAATAGACACATCAACTATATCTTCCTCAATCTGAAAAGCTTTCTTAGTCCAAAGAATTTTATTTTCATCAGTTATGGATGAGCCTTCAAGTATTGCTGTTCCAAACTTGTACATATCCTGAAGCTGGTCATCGATATCTTTTAATGTCATCTTCTTTCTTAGAATAGAAGTTAATTCATCTAAATTGCTTAATTTAATTACTGACGAAAGTATTTTATATATGGCCTCCCCAAGAATAATCGTCTTCTTTCCTAATGCTAAACTTTCCAGGCCTGTAGTTCCCGTTATTGTGATTACTGCTTCGGAATTAATTATGCATTTTGTTGCATCTAATTGATAGCTAGTTAAATGAACATTGTGCAAGCGACTAACATCTTTATAAAATTTTAGAGGATTCCTTGCTCTCATGCTAGGATGCTCTCTAACAACTAATTTCCAATTAATGGGAAGCTGACGAGAAACACTTTTAATTAAGCTCAAAGGATCATAATAACGTTGACCTCTAATTAGAGTTGATGCTTCAGGTATTAAACTAAGAGGAAAATAAACATATTTCTCTTCTGGTAGTGATTTTTGAAGATATAAACCATCAAATTTTTCTCGAATCTTAATTAAAATATTTTCATAGACACGCTGATATCTATTTGGCACAAGAAAAAAAGCATCATATTTATTGTCTTTAAAAAAATTTATTGTAAACCTCATTATATTTTTAAAGTTTAAGCGTTTTGTATCTATAATTTTTTTTTGATAATCCATTTCAATCTCATTTTTGATATTAAGTTTTAAATTTTGGATATACTTATCTATAAGAATTTTACCTTCATTTGTTATTTTTGAAGACTTGTAATAATTATGAATCTTCTCATGGTAATCAATATTATTTTCAGTGATGGACCATCTATATGCAAGCCTTGTTTCGTTTAGTGTAAGGTATTTTTTATTATTAACTTTACATAGATGAAATAAAATCTCGCTAACTAGGGATGCTGATGTGTAAGTAAAAATAATACTTGAATTTTTTGTTAATTCGTCGAGCTTCTTGATTAGCAAAAAAGTGAATTTTATAATTTCAGATTGCGACAATCTTCTTTCGTAATTTAAATTGTGAGTATGTTGAACAAAAGTTCTTTCTGAATAAGCTAAGTGGGTTAAACTGCACTGAAGGTATTCCTCCATCTTTTTAATTTCATCATCTGTAACTAAAATGTTCTTTTTATCTATCTCCTCCATTATATGCTCAATGCAAGTAACTTCTTCATACTTTGTATAATTTTGACGTATTAAAAAATCATAATTGGGTCTACCAAAAACAATTGTAGATATTTTTATATTAGGAAAATCTCTATTAATAAATTTAGCTATATTGTTAGTTCGTTGAGTGAAGCCAATATAACCCGTAAAAATACAAATATTCATAAGCTATTCTATATAGAACTTATATCTTTCAGACTTCGGTAAATGTACTTTTCCATAAGAAATCTCAGCTCCAGTTATATCTTTTTTTACCCACTCGTTGTTTTTAATCCACCAAACATTTGGACTTCTGAATGTGTCTGCAACTCTATCAAAATATTCCTCTGACCAGCCTACATACTTGAGCCATATTAGCAAATCCTTCGACTTTATATGATCTCTTTTCACTACTTCTTTTATTCCTTCTTCTCTACTCATAACTGTGGCTCTGATGTCTTTAGTTGTGTGATCTGTGCTTCTACCATAACCAAATTTTATCCATTTCATGTAATCATGTATTCCATTTTCATAAATATCATCCAAATTTGACGCCACTCGGTATGTCCTCTCAAATTTGGTCTCCGACAATTTAAAGCCGTATTTCTTAACCATTAAATTAGTATGTTCATTAGCATTCCATGCGACATAATTGGATAAATATATACCTCTTACACCAACACTCTCAATATCTTTATCGCTTGGATACATCCATGGTAATAAATCTTCTTTTTTTAGTTCTTCTTTGTAATTCTTCGAAGCTTCTAAAATATCATACCACTCGAAACCTCTAATTCCATGTTCGTGTCTATTTCTATATGTAAATTCAATAAAATCATCGTAGGAGTACATTCCTCCAATATCGGCATAACCATGCTCGCCCCAGATCATTAAAGGAATTTTTTTTTCCACAGCTTCTTTAATTGGATAAGTAAATATACCACAGTGATTATGCCAATTCATATCACCCATAATTAACATTCCAAGTCTATTTAAAGTGATAAGTGTTTTTACTGAGGGAGTAAAAAAAATATGATCGCAACCAAATCTTTCTCTCATATTTTGTACATTTTCTAAACCAGTTTTACTATAATTGTTACCATTGTAAGTTACTAATAGAGGATTGAGTCCTAATTCATTTTTTATGATATGAGTTTGAAAATAGCTATCTTTGCCGCCGCTAACGGGTATGATGCAATCGTAATTATTATTCTTTGATTTATATTCATTTAATAAATCTTTTAATTTCTTGAACCTATCATTCCAATCGATTTCGTAAGTTTTTTCGTCATTAACGAGACATCCTGTACAGACTTCATCATTATTGAACGTCATCTGAACAGCAGAAGCAGAAGAACATGTGCACCTACTGCAAAATTTTACGTCTGGTTTTATTACATTTGAATTATTCATCTAACAAATAATTGATTGTCTTTCATTTTCTTTTTTATAATTGGATATGCATTTTCCTTGAAATTAAAAATATTTCCCGCTGCTATTCCCGATAATTTTTCTATTTTTGAAACTTCTTCAAAATGTTCGTACTGACCTCCACCAGAACAGGCTATTACAGGCAAATCAACCACATTGCAAACTTTTTTAATATTTTCAATATCATATCCCTTGGCAGAACCGTCTCTCTCGATGTTCTGAAGAAAAATTTCCCCAACTCCTAAATCTTCTAAATACTTAACACCATCAATTAATGAAAAATCTGTTTGTTTTCTGCCAAAGTCATTAAAAATTATTGGATTACTGTTATGAATTTTATAATCAATTGAGGCAATTACAGCCTGTGATCCGAAACGGTCTATAATATTTGAGACGATTTCTTTGTTTGTAAATAATAACGAATTAATAATTATTTTATCTGCTCCATTATAGATGCGATCTTCAACGTCTTTCACACTACGAATTCCACCTCCAAATGAAAGAGGCATAAATGAAACTTTTGAAATAGATGAAATTATATCTTTAATATTTTCAAAGCTCTTTACATAAATATCATCTCTTGACTTAAATTTATCTCTCGTTCTACTTATATCTATGTATATTAATTCATCTACATCCCACTCATTTAGTCTTCTTGCTTGATCAATGACATTTCCAATAATTTGATGAAGTGAAAATTTTTTACTCATTACAATTAAGCCATCCATTATAAATAAAACTGGCATTAACCTTTTAATATTGTTTGTCATTCGAATTAATTATTACAGATTTAAAAAGTTTTTTAAAATTTTTATTCCTAAATTTTGACTTTTCTCTGGATGAAATTGTGTAGCATAAAAATTTTTAAAATTAATTATTACATCAAATACATCATTATATTCAAGTTTGCCAATAACAACATTTGGATCATCAGTATAGCAAGCATAACTATGAACATGGTAAAAGAAACTTTGACTAGGAATATCTTGAGTTATGCTATTTTTTTTGATCAATTTAACCTGTCTCCATCCTACATTGGGAACTACTTCATGTTTTATTTTCTTAACTCTTCCTTTAATTATTTTCAAACCTTCACAAAAGTTATCTTCTTCACTATTTTCGTATAATAATTGCATACCCAAACAAATGCCTAAAATTTTTTTATCGGGTTGGTCAATAAGTGATTTTATTGGCTTAATTAAACTTTTCTGTTCCAAGTTATTCATTGCATATTTGAAAGAACCTACACCAGGAAGTATATAATTTTCGAAATTTTTAAAATTGTTGCTATCTACAAAACTATACTTAACACCTATTTTTTCTAATGCATTAGCTACAGATTGAAAATTACCTGCACCTGTATTAATTATTCCAATCATATTTCCCTTGCTAACATAATTTGCCAATTTCCATTATTATCGCAAGCCTCGTAATATATATTAATCTTATTGTTAATAATTATAGCTGAGGGTTCGGAACAATGCTTTTTATCATGAATTTGATCAGGTTCTAGAACAGATCCTACACTTTTTTCAAATATTATGCCATCACTTGAAACTGCATGAAAAATTTTTCCCTTTACGGGGTCACTTGACCATCCAGAATAAAACATATGATACTTCCCCGAGATTTTTATTATATTTGGTGCATATATCATGTATTCTTCATCAATATTTGATTGTTTTAAGACTATTTGAGTTTTAAGAAGTTTTTTGAATTTTGAGTCAGAGTATATGTTTAATAAAATTTCTGATTTTTTAGCGTTCGATCTAGTATAGTATAAATAATAATGATTTAACTTTTTTAAACAAAAAGGAGTTCTAAATGAAAACTTGTTATGTTTATCAAATAAAATAGGATTTGTTATTACGCTCCAATTAGTTAAATTTTTTGATACAGCCATAAAAATAGAAATAGAGTTTTGATTTCTTCCCTCAAAAAAGCCAATAAAATTTTTTTCAGCTTTGACAACGTCAAAAGACATTACTCTATGAGTTGCGTAATCTGGACTTGTTGAAATTATAGGTGAATTATTTATTTTCCAATGCTCAGTATTTTTAGAGGTGGCAACATATACATATGTATTATTCGGTTTTCTCTCTTTATTAACCAAACTCTTTGAAAAATATAAATAAAAAGTACCTTCATTTTCAAAGATTTTAGGTGAAAGTATTCTATTTGAATAATTATCTATAGATATTACCGGGCACAATGATTTTTTAAACATTTTATTATTCATAAAATAAGATTATGAGTAACATAAATTTATATGTTTTAAAGTAGTTTTCCTAAATAGAATTTTTGGAAATAAACTTAACCAGCTTAAGTTGCTTATTTTTTAAAGTTGGGATTGATATATTTCTATTTTTTAAATTTAAACAAAGACTCTTTTTATAATCAGTTGGGTAAGACATTTTAAGATAGTCTGTAAAGTAATTGAACGAATGGTGATCACTTAATAATTCTTGTTTAATAGCTCTGTCATAGGAATTTTTTAAAAATAATTCAGAAGCATACTTATTAAAAACATTCCAATAAATTACTATCTTTTCATTATTTTTCATAATTTGATTTATTTTATTTTGCTCAGGTTTTATTTGACTATTAAATATTGTTGGCCACATGCCCTGATGCAATAGTTTATGATCAAAAAGTATTGCATCACCTGCTGTAACCTTTATCTCTTTGGTTGAAAGCTTTGATAAAAGTTTTTTAGAGATATTTTCAAATCTTTGGAATTTATTTGCTAAGGGAAATATTCTGTGGGATTTAGGAACTACTCTTATACTTCCAGCATATTTTTCATTGGAGTTTTGTAAATATATACCTAACTTCAGTGCTTTATATTTTTCACTTTTAAATTCATTATTGTGCCTCTGAGATTGACCATCATAATGAAATGGTGTTGATTTGCTAGAGGAAAATGAATTATATTGTACTTCTAACTCATTAATAAAGAAACTTTTCCCAAATATTTTTTGTGATGCTTCAATCAGTTTTTTATTTAATAGATTATTATATATTTTAGGATCTTCAAAACTTCTTGATACAGAAATTAAATCATTAGTGTTTTTCGATTTAAATTTAGTTTTAATATGATTTCTTAATAAAGTAGTCTCTTTTTGAGATAATGCACCACGAATAAGGACAAAACCATTTTTTTCAAAAAGACGTCTTAAATTCTTCATATAATTTTCAGTAATCTGATTTATCTATATATTAATTTATTTTTAAATACTATATATAAAATATATATGAAAAAGATTTGTTTCGACCTTGATGGCGTCATTTGTAATAATACCTGGGGAGATTATGAAAAAGCAATACCTAATAAAGAGGCAATTTTAAACATTAACAAACTTTACGAAAAGGGATTTTATATATTGATTTTTACTGCGAGGTTTATGGGTAGATCAAATGGAGACATAAACAAAGCAAATTCTTTAGGTTATGAATTTACAAGAAATCAACTTTTAAATTGGGGTGTCAAATTCAATAAATTGATCTTAGGAAAACCAGAATATGATTTTATAGTTGATGATAAAGCATATAATTACGATAATGATTGGATGAGCAAATTAAATAAAGGATGAATATATTTGCATAATAATTTTCTAAAAACTTTTTCACTAAAAAATAAAATAGCAGTTATTACTGGTGGATGTGGAATGCTTGGTATTCAACATGCTGAAGCTATTGCTGAGATTGATGGAATACCTGTACTATTTGATATTAAAGAAAATAAAAAAGAAATTGAAAGAATAAAAAAAGAATATGAAACAGATTGTTTGTTTTATCAAGGAGATGTAACAGAAGAAAATGATATTACAAACTTTTTAAATGAATTAGAAAAAAATGGAAATAATGTCGATATATTAATTAATAATGCAGCTCTAAATCCTGATCCTGCATTAGATAATGCTGGATCAAAAAATTCTCTTAAAAGATTTGAAGATTTCACATTAAATGAATGGAATGAAGAAATCAATGTTGGTCTTAAAGGATCATTTCTATGTAGTAAGCTAATTGGTAACAAGATGTCTAAATCAGGTGGTGGCGTAATAATTAATATTTCTTCTGATTTAGGGTTAATAGCACCAGATCAGAGACTCTATAAGATTAAAGGTAATTCTGAGGATCAGCAGCCAGTAAAACCAGTTACCTATCCTGTAATTAAACATGGTATTATTGGCTTAACAAAATATTTAGCTACCTACTGGCTTGGAAAGAATGTTAGAGCTAATGCACTTTGCGCTGGTGGTGTATATAACAATCAACCAATGGAATTTGTTAATAAAATTGAAGCGCAAATACCACTTGGGAGAATGGCAGAAAAGAATGAGTATAAATCTTCTATTCAATATTTAAGTTCAGATGCTTCAAAATATATGAATGGTGCATGTCTGGTTATTGATGGAGGACGAACTTGCTGGTAATATATTTAAATTAAAAATCTCATAATGAAGACAGTTAGTTTTTTTTTAAGAAATTTTGCTACTATTGATCATCATTCTCCATATATATTTTTTTTGGAAAATTCTGGTAAATGCAATGTACATTTAGTATTCACTGAATTAACATATAATTATAAATCCAATAAACTAATAGAGTATTTTTTAAAAAAAAATAATATAACTATAATTGATCTTCCAAGATTATATTTTAAAAAGAATAAATTAAAACACTTCATATATAAATTAGCACAAAACATATCTGAAATTCCCCATCTTACATTTTTAAATAAAATTTACCGTAAAGTATTTTTCCTATTAAAAAATGATTTTGAAATTTTTCTCAAAAATTACTACTCAAACTACATAAAATTTAATATGAACGGTATTTTTGATTATAGTAAATCTGACTCCATAAATTACGCTAAAAATTTAGTCTATGAGAAAAATGGACAGTGTATAAACTTAGCTCATTGGGTATGGATGTGGTCTAATGAATTAAGACTTGATAATATGCTAGAATTTAACAAAGAAGAAAATACGCTGGGTTATTTTGATCCAAGAGATTTATGTATATTTGAAAATAAACAAGCACAAGATAGATTTAATAAAATTGGAGTTGCAATAGAAAAATCATATCTTTATGGTTCAGCAAGATTTACCAAAGAATGGATTGAAACCAGGGAACGAATTATTAAAGAAAAAAAATATGAGACAGAATATAAAAGTAATAGTATTAAAATCCTATTTTTTTATCCAAAGCAAGGTCAAAATATTCATAATGATGAGCTTTTAAGAACAGTATTAATTTTGTCTAAACATGACAATTTTGAAGTAATACTAAAATTACATGACAGTGTAAATAAGTTAGATGTAAAAAAATCTTTACCTAAAGTAGTATCAAATAAAAAAAATATTAGAATTATCTCGAACAACTATTCTTCAAGTAGTTTAATTTCATGGTGTGATGTTGTCCTGAATGTTCATTCCTCTGTCATGTTTGAAGCTACAATCAAAGACAAAACTTTAATTTTATTAACATATTTACATTCAAATAAAATGTGGTTTGAAGACTTATCTGGGTTTTGGAAATTAAGCACTAGAGATGATTTAGTTAGATGCCTCAATCATTTAGAAAAAGATAAAGAATACAAACCTTACACTAATGATGAAAAAGAAAAATTTTTGGAAACAATTAATAAAAAGAACCAAAATATAATTGACGATTACATTAATTTAGCAATCAACTAATTCAAAAATGATTTTTTGTAAACATCTTCTATACCTTTTTTTAGAGAAATATTCGGAGACCACCCAATCGAAGAAACTCTACTGATCTCAAGTAATTTTTGATATGTTCCATCAGGCTTATCAGTATTAAAAATATACTCACCTTTATAATCTACTACCTCAAAAATTATTTGTACCAGTTCTTTTATGGTTAGATCACTACCTACTCCAATATTATAACAGTCATATTTAAGTTCTTTTTGTTTCATCAACAACAAACACGCCTGCGCTAAATCATCAACATGTAAAAATTCTCGCCTAGGTTTGCCAGAACCCCAAACCTCAACTTGTTTAATATTATTTTTTTTTGCAATGTGCACCTTATGTAGTAGAGATGGCAAAGCGTGTCCTGTCTCCAAATCAAAATTGTCATTAGGTCCATACAAATTAGAGGGCATAACAGAAATATAATTGCAGCCATATTGCTTGTTATAAGACTCGCATAATTTTAAGCCAGCAATCTTTGCAATAGCATATGGCTCATTAGTTTGCTCAAGATAGCCTGATAGTAAATGTTCTTCTTTTATTGGTTGCGGAGCTTCTTTTGGATAAATACAACTAGAACCCATGAACAGCAATCTTTTTACACCTGATAGATAAGCATTATGAATTATATTTGATTGTATAACAATATTGTCATAAATAAATTCTGCTCTTTGTTCATTATTAGCCTTAATCCCACCAACCTTAGCAGCAGCTAAAAAAATAAATTCTGGTTTTTCTTGAAATAAATAATCCTTTACATCAGATTGATTTGTAAAATCTAACTCTTCTCTAGTTGGTCTTAGTATATTTTCATAGCCATTTTTTAATAATATTTCATATATTGAGCTTCCGACTAGACCAGTAGCGCCTGCAATTAGAATTTTATCATTTTGGTTCATAGACATATAAATTTATTACTCTAATAAAGAAAAGAAATAGAGTAAATACCATACATTTTTATGTATTACTGATTTCCCAAATTACCTGTTTGTAAGAATATCCATCTTTATAAAATTTACTAGTTGTTTTTCGTTTTATACAACCAAGTTTTTGGTACAGTTTCATTGCTGATAAATTTTCTTCAACACATTTAAATGTAATTTTTTTAAGATTAAGTTTCT
>MDTG01383504.1_pt1 | contig 14082 bp, 15 predicted proteins | sample 811421 | NCBI WGS metagenome assembly MDTG01 (sample SAMN05326645, study PRJNA326480) | marine metagenome | isolation source: seawater | place: Pacific Ocean: South East | collected 2011 | reverse complement strand
GATATAATTACTTTTGTCTCCGCTGCGCAAAAAAGCGAGAAAGCATTTGATTTAACTTCTCTAGGAATTCAAGAGTTTCCTATTCAATTGAATAATGGTTCTTTTGATAATTTTATAAAAAAATTGCAACCACAAATTGTGCTATTCGATCGTTTTATAATGGAAGAGCAATTTGGTTGGCGTGTGGCAGAACATTGCCCCAAGGCAATCAGAATTTTAGATACTGAAGATTTACATTGTTTGCGAAAAACAAGAGAAATCTGTCTAAAGAAGAATATTCCGTTTTCTCATGAAGAGCTTTTAAAGCAAGATATTTCAAAACGAGAAATTGCCGCTATTTTAAGATGTGATTTGTCGTTAATTATTTCTCCTTTTGAGATTGAAATATTAAAAAATACATTTAAAGTAGCGGAATCTATTTTAATGTATTTACCGTTTTTATTTGATAAAATTGATGTATATCAGCAACAGAAATGGAACCCTTTTGAAAAAAGAGAGCACTTTGTTTTTATTGGAAATTTTATGCATAAGCCAAACATTGACGCTGTATTATCTTTAAAAAATGAGATTTGGAGTACAATTAAAAAACAGCTTCCAAAAGCAGAAATACATATTTATGGTGCTTATCTAAATCAGCAAATTGCAGAACTTCATAATAAAAAGGAAGGCTTTATTATTAAAGGTTTTGTAGAAAATGCAAATGAGGTTGTTGGAAATGCTAAAGTAGTTTTAGCTCCCTTAAATTTTGGTGCCGGGACTAAAGGAAAACTTACAGAAGCGATGCTTTGTGGTACTCCAAGCATTACTACTTCTATTGGGGCAGAAGGGATGCATGATACACTTCCTTGGAATGGTTTTATCGAAGATGATTTTTCGGATTTTGCGTTGAAGGCAACAGAATTGTATATTCATAAATCTCTTTGGGAACAAGCTCAATTAAATGGAGTAGCTATTATTAACTGTATTTACAATAAAGAAAAAAATGGTAAATTATTGTTCAATATAATTCATCAAATTCAACAAAACCTTGAGAGACATAGAGCCTCCAATTTTTTGGGAAGAGTATTGGAATATAAAATACTTCAAGCTTCAAAATATATGAGTAAATGGATAGAACAGAAGAACAGGATGATTCGTTAAGCTGTTTTTAAATAAAAATATTCATCCGCTATTGTTCTTAAAAGACGAATTATTTAGTAATTTATAAAGAACATTTTATACCCAAAAAACCACTAATTAAGAATTCGTTTTTGGTATTATATAGTGTTTTTAAGTCATTTCTATGAGTTACTTGTTGTGTCGCGATAATTTTTAGCCTACGATTAATTTTATAACTCAATTCACCAGATATACAATAACTTAAAAAAGCCCTGTTTTGTCTATAAATATTTCCAATATCAAAAAATGCAGTCGCTCCAATGTTACGATAAATTTTTTTCACATGATAGGATCCTCCAATTGCATAACGTTGATAATTACCTCCTGTTAAATCAGCATATTCAATTGAAGGATAAACGGAAACGTGATTATTTTTTAATTTTATAATGGGGACTTCAACCTTAGCTAATATATTTAAAGTTAAAGCCTGATTTTTTTTACCATCTCCTATAAATAGTAGTCTAGCATCTTGCTGTAAAGAAATTTCTAGATTTTGACTGTAGCTAAAAAAAGGGGATAGAATACAACTACAGATTAATAATATTTTTTTCATAAAACAGAGGGTTTAATTAAAATATCAATAATGTGCTCGTATTCTAATATACGCTATTTTAAATGTAAAAAAGATGCTTTTAGTCGAATAATCTCTTTAATTAGACGATTTGTTTACATAGGTTGGTCAATTATATAAAAAAAGGAATTAGAAAAATGAACAACTAGAGGTTTTATAATCTTTATTTAAATAAGACCTGCTCTTTTTAGCAAAGCATCAGATTTTGGTTCTTTTCCTCTAAAGCGTTTGTACAAAGTCATTGGTTTTTCTGCCCCTCCCATAGATAGTACATGCTCTTTAAATTTAGTCGCTACTTCTTTGTTAAAAATTCCTTTTTCTAAAAAGTATTCAAAAGCGTCAGCATCTAAAACTTCGGCCCATTTGTATGAATAGTATCCTGCAGCATATCCTCCCTGAAATATATGAGAAAACGAGGTGCTCATACAGTTTTCTGCAACATCTGGATATAGTTTTGTGTTCGTAAAAGCACGGTTTTCAAATGCTTTGACCGTTTTTATTTCTTTAGGGTTTAGGCCATGCCATTTCATGTCTAGAAGCCCAAAGCTTATTTGTCTTAACGTTTGCATTCCTTCATGAAAACTTGCAGATTCTTTAATCTTTTCTATATATTTCATTGGAAGGACTTCCCCTGTTTTGTAATGTTTGGCAAATAGCTCTAATGCTTCCTTTTCATAACACCAATTTTCTAAAATTTGACTTGGTAATTCTACAAAATCCCAGGAGACTGAGGTTCCAGACAAACTACTGTAGATTGTATTCGCTAACATCCCGTGAAGTGCGTGACCAAATTCGTGAAACAAGGTAGTTACCTCATTAAAGGTTAATAAAGAAGGTTTCGTTTTAGTTGGTTTTGTGAAATTACATACAATAGAAACTTGTGGACGCTCGTTGATACCATTTTTAATTTGTTGTGCCTTGTAGGAGGTCATCCAAGCACCATTTCTTTTTCCTTTTCTAGGGTGAAAGTCCGCATAAAAAACCGATACGAAATCGCCTTTAGTATTGGTTACATTGTATGTTTTTACATCTTCATGGTATTTGTCAATATTAACTACTTCTTCAAACTGTAAGTCGTATAACTTATTTACAATCGTAAAAACGCCTTCAATTACATTCTCTAGTTTAAAGTAGGGCTTTAAAAGTTCTTGATCTAAATCAAATAATTCTTTTTTTAATTTTTCTGAATAGTAGGCACCATCCCATTTTTGAAGTTGGTCAATTGGATCTATTTTTTTAGCGTAATTCTCTAATTGTTTAAATTCTCTGATTGCAGCAGGTTTTGCTTTTTTAAGTAAGGTATTAGAAAACTCAATTACTTTTTCTGGAGTTTCTGCCATTCTTTCTTCTAAAACAAAATGTGCATGTGTCTTATACCCCAATAGATTGGCTCTTTGATGACGAAGATTTACAATGTCTAAGACAATTTTTTCATTATTAAATTCATTTTTTTGAAATGCTTTTTTCCCTGCGGCAATTGCCATTTTTTTTCGTAGTTCTCTTCGTTCTGAATAGGTTAAAAAAGGGATATAACTAGGGTAATCTAAAGTAAAAATCCAGCCCTTTTTCCCTTTAAACTTTGCGGCTTCTTTTGCAGCTTCTTTTAAGCTTTCTGGCAAACCTGCTAACTCATCTTTATTGGTTAAATGCATTTCAAAAGCATTTGTTTCTGCCAATACATTTTCTCCAAATTTGAGTGATAGTTTGGATAGTTTAGAATCAATTTCACGAAGTTTTATCTTATCAGGCTCATTTAAATTAGCTCCATTTCTTGTAAAACCTTTATATTGTTTCTCTAAAAGGGTGTTTTGTTCAGGGGTTAATTCTAAAGTAGCTCTTGTATTATAAACTGTTTTTACTCTAAAAAACAACTCGACATTGAGTCTGATATCGTTGTTAAATTCACTTAACAAAGGTGAAATTTCTTGTGCAATTTTCTGAATTTCGTCATTTGTTTCAGCAGCGTTCAAATTAAAAAAAATACGGGTTATTCGATCTAGTTTTTTCCCAGAAAAATCGAGCGCTACAATTGTGTTTTCAAAAGTTGCTTTCTCAGGATTAAGTGCAATTATATTGCTTTCTTCTTTTGCAATTTCAATCGCTTTTTTAATGGCTGGTTTGAAGTCTTTATTAGACATTTTAGAAAAAGGAGGGGTGTTAAAATCTTGTAAAAGTGGGTTCATATTTTCAATGAATTGTTATGAAAATTAGCGATAAGGATATTATTTCCTTACTTTTTTAGATGCTTTTTCAACTTTTAGCTTTAAGCCATCTTTGTAGGTTATAATTTTATCAAGAACACATTTGTCTGAAGCACCAATAATTTGTGCGGCTAAGATTCCAGCATTTTTTGCGCCATTTAGTGCAACCGTGGCTACAGGAACTCCTCCTGGCATTTGCAAAATTGATAGCATAGAATCCCAGCCATCTATAGAGTTGCTACTTTTAACAGGAACTCCAATTACTGGTAAAGGACTCATGGAAGCGACCATTCCTGGTAAATGAGCAGCCCCCCCTGCGCCAGCAATAATAACTTTTACACCTCTTTTGTGTGCGTTAGATGAATATTCAAAAAGCTTTTCAGGAGTTCTGTGAGCAGAGACGATATCTACTTCTATTTGAATGTCAAAACTTTCTAAAATATCTATTGCTTCTTGCATGACTGGAAGATCAGAGTCACTTCCCATTATTATTCCTACCATAATTACTTGCTTATAACTTTAATTGTTTTTTTTACTTTTTGTGCTATTTTTCTAGCGATATCGATATCAGAATTTACGATGGTAACATGCCCCATTTTTCTAAACGGACGTGTTTCTTTTTTCCCATAAATATGTGGAGTAACTCCATCAATCTTTAAAATTTCTTCTATATTTTGGTAAATTACTTCACCAGAAAAACCTTCCTCACCAACTAAATTAACCATAATTCCTGCAACTTTACTTGCTGTATTTCCTAAAGGGAGGTTTAAAATACTTCGTAAATGTTGTTCAAATTGATTTGTATAACTTGCTTCAATAGAATAATGTCCTGAATTATGAGGTCTCGGAGCAACTTCATTTACTAGGATTTCATCAGTTACTGTTTGAAACATTTCAACAGCTAATAACCCCGTAAAATCTAGATCATTAACAATTTTCAAAGCAACTTCTCTTGCTTTTGTTGCAACTTTAGAATCGATTCTTGCAGGGCAAATTACATATTCTACCTGATTTGCTTCAGGGTGAAATTCCATTTCGACAACAGGATATGTTTTGGTTTCTCCATTCGAATTTCTAGCAACAATTACCGCCAATTCATTTTTAAAAGGAATTAATTCTTCAGTAATACATTCTTCATTTGGTAAATTTTCTAAATCTGTAATATTTCTAACAATTTTAACTCCGTTGCCATCATATCCAAACCGTGTCGCTTTCCAAACAAAAGGGAATGAGATACTCTCATTTTCACAAGAATGTTTGAGTTCCTCTAAATATTTGTAATGATGAAAAGCTGCCGTAGGGATTTGATGTTCTAAATAAAAGTTTTTTTGTTTTGCTTTGCTTTGGATTATTCGTAAATCTTTAGGTTTTGGAAAGATTTTTACCCCTTCTTCTTCTAATCTATCCAACGCATCAAGGTTTATATTTTCAATTTCAATAGTTAAGAGGTCAACGTTTTTTCCAAAGTTGTAAACTGACTCAAAATCTAATAAGTTCCCAAGAATAAATTCATTGCAAATATCTGCACAGGGTGCATGTTTATTACTCTCTAAAACAGAGGTATGAATATCTAATTTTTGAGTTTCTGTCAAAAGCATTCTTCCTAATTGGCCGCCACCAAGAATACCTAGTTTAAAATCTGAAGAAAAATAATTTTTCACGTTCTGTAAAGTTGTGTTTCTACAAAAATAAGCAACTTAAATTATGTATGCTATTAAAAATTTGTGATTCGAAGTACTGAGCCATTTTTTTTAACACTGTATTCTATTGCTGGACAAATAAAACCTTCTGTTTGTGGAGTGCCTCCAATACCTTTTCCAACGCCATATTCACTGTTGTCGCATTTGCATTTTAAAACAATACCTCTTTCAAAAGTCATTGGTGTTTCGCAATCACTTACAGGACATAGTTTATCGTAAGCAATAAATTCATTGCCGTTTACATTTATTAAAAGGATTCCTTTAGAGCCTCCAGAAAGTTCTACAAAACCTCCAGGAACGAGCACATTTATTAGCTGAGGATTGTTTAAGTCTGTGGTGTAATTTAGAGGTAAAGATTGGATACAATTATTTAACTCTTCATTTTTAGAGCAATTAAAAAAACTTAAAATGCTAAACAAAAAAAGTATTTTTATTTTCATAATGATTTTTCAAGACTAAAATAACGATCGCAATTTACAAATATTTTGTACATTTGTGTTATAATCTCATTCCTCCTAGGTAATGGGATTTTTAAATTTAAGCTCATCAATAAATTTATGTTATTGATCTACAGTGATAATTTTAATTATTTTATAAATTAAAGTTGATAAATTTTAAACAAAATAAAATGAGTGACATATCTTATTATACCGCAGAAGGGTTAAAAAAATTGAAAGATGAATTGGTGCAACTTGAACAAACTGAGCGTCCGAGAGTAACACAGGAAATTGCAGATGCACGAGACAAAGGGGATTTAAGTGAGAATGCAGAATATCACGCAGCAAAAGAAGAACAATCACATTTAGAATTTAAAATTGCGAAATTAAAAAATGTAATTTCAAATGCTAGAATTATTGATGAATCTCAGTTAGATACTTCTAAAATTTTGATTCATTCTATAGTGAAAATTAAGAATACAACCAATGGAATGGAGTTTTCTTATACATTAGTAGCAGATTCTGAAACAGATGTTAGAAACGGAAAATTATCTGTAAATTCCCCTATAGGGAAAGGGTTATTAGGGAAAAAAGTAGGAGATATTGTAGAAATTCAAGTCCCCAACGGAATTATGAAATTTGAGATTATCGCTATTTCTAGGTAATAAATTAGGCTTCTTTCAAAGGAAGGAGAGTGAATTTGTAATGAAATTTGAATTTTGGTCTTACCAAAACCTAATGTATTCATTAAACGATCAATTATGAGTGTTTTTACAAAAATAATTAATGGAGAAATTCCTTGTTATAAGGTTGCGGAAGATGATCAGTTTATTGCTTTTTTAGATATTCATCCGAATGCAAAAGGACATACTTTAGTCGTTCCAAAAAAAGAAGAAAATAAGATTTTTGACTTATCTAAAGAAGCATATAAAAGTTTAATGGATTTCTCTTACAGAGTAGCAAAAGCACTTGAGAAAGCAGTTCCTAACAACAGAATTGGAATGAGTGTTATTGGTTTAGAAGTACCTCATGTGCATGTGCATTTAATTCCTTTAAATGCTATGGAAGACATACAATTTATACAAAAAATTACATTGACCAATGATGAGTTTGTTTCTTTGGCTGAGAGTATTGCTAGAAAATTTGAATAAACATGGTTTTAAATAAACTTTGATCACGCCATCAATAATTAGTATTTATTTTTTTAAAACTTTAGTACTAGGCCTTGTCCAATAAAATTTCAAAAGAGGTTCCTTTCCCAATTTCAGATTTTTGCACAACTATTTTTCCGTTATGATAATCTTGAACAATTCTTTTAGAAAGTGACAATCCTAAACCCCAACCGCGTTTCTTTGTTGTAAATCCGGGTTTAAAAATCTGTTTGTAAAGTTTTTTTTGGATTCCTTTTCCTGTATCAGAAATTGTTATTATTATTTTTTTAGAAGAAGTTTCTATATGCACTGATATTTCCCCTCTGCCAGACATTGCATCAATGGAGTTTTTGATTAGATTTTCTATTACCCAGCTAAATAACTCTGTATTTAAATAGGTATAAATCTCATTATGAATACTAGTAAATGAGAAAGAAATTTGTTTTGAACTTCTTGATTCTAAATAGTCAAAAGCATGTTTTGTGACGGGAACAATATTTTCTTTTTTTAGTTTTGGCATCGAACCAATTTTAGAAAATCGATTGGCAATTGTGTTTAATCTAGAGACGTCTTTTTCAATTTCTTTTACATACTTGTCATCTATTTTTTCCATTTTTAAAATGGCAATCCAACCTAAAAGAGAAGACAAAGGTGTACCAATTTGATGGGCAGTTTCCTTAGCCATTCCTGTCCAAAGCTTATTGGTTTCTGCAATTTTAGCAGAGTTATAGAACATGTAAATAACCCCTAAAAAAAGAAGTAAAACTAGAATTAAAGCAATCGGATAGTAAGTGAGTTTATTTAATAAGTCTGAGTTTCGATAATATATAAATTGTTTGTTTTTACCTTTGTAACTAACTTTAATGGGCTCATTTTCAGCTTTCATTTTCGTCAATTGGTTTTCAAGGTATTCAGGATTCAAGCATTTGACAGAATCAAGGTTTTGAAAATATTGTATTTCTCCTTTTTCATCCACTAAAATCATTGGAATGTTATTATTATTCTTAATTATTTTTAACGGTAAATCAACTTTTGAATTTAAATTTATATTCGTAGCAATTTCTTTTTGTGCAGCTGCTAGGATTTCCATCTTAATACGTTCTTCATGTTTAAATTTTTGAAAGAAGGTATAAGTATTCCACAAAATTGAGGAGACAATAATTGAGGAAATTAAGATAGCAATGCGTCTAAATAAAATATTGTTTGTTAAAAATTTCATTAGAACAAATATAAAGTTTTCCACTATATAACTTGTTTAAAGATTTGATAGTATATTTACCTATCAAATTTTTACAAATGCTTTCTATCAATCCTAAAGAGATTTCAACTAAAAAACTTCATAATTATTTGTTAGGGGCAATTGCACCAAGACCAATTGCTTTTGCAAGTACTGTTGATATAGATGGAAATCCTAATTTATCCCCTTTCAGTTTTTTTAATGTTTTTGGAGCCAATCCACCCATACTAATTTTTTCTCCTGCGAGAAGAGTAAAAAATAATACGACAAAGCATACCTTAGATAATGCGTTATCAACCAAGCAAGTTGTTATAAATGTAGTAAATTATTCCATTGTACAGCAGATGTCTTTGAGTAGTTCGGAATATCCTCAGGGAATCAATGAGTTTAAAAAAGCGGGATTTACAATGCTTCCATCAGATACAATAAAACCCTTCAGAGTAGCAGAATCTCCTGTGCAGTTTGAGTGTAAAGTAAATGATGTTATTTTTACGGGGAATAAAGGTGGAGCAGGAAATTTAATCGTTTGCGAAGTTGTAAAAATTCATATTTCTAATCACGTTTTAGCAGATGATGGAAGTATAGATCAACATAAAATTGATTTGGTAGCAAGAGCAGGAGGAAGTTTTTATACAAGAGCCCGAGATGGTTTTTTTGAAATTCCGAAACCCATTACTACTTTGGGAATTGGAGTTGATCTCATTTCAGCAGAAATTAGAAATAGCAAAATTTTAACTGGAAATAATTTAGGATTATTAGGAAATATAGAACAATTACCAACTCAGGAGGCTGTTGATAACTTTGGGAAAGAACATCCTAAATTTATTGGCTTAGAAACCACAAAAAAACATACATTTGTTCAAGAGTATTTAAAAAATAATGATGTGGAAAGTGCTTGGAAAGTACTTTTATTAAATTAGAAATTATGGAAGTTATTGGTAAAATAAAAATCATTGGAGACGTTCAGACTTTTGGTGCTAACGGATTTCAGAAAAGAGAATTAGTGGTTACAACAGATGATCAATACCCACAAATGATCATGATAGAATTTGTGCAAGATAAATGTGATTTATTAAATAATTATTCAGTAGGTCAAGATGTAAAAGTATCAATCAATCTTAGAGGGAGAGAATGGATTAACCCTCAAGGTGAAGCTAAATATTTCAACTCTATACAAGGATGGAGAATAGAAAATTTATCTCAAGGAGCTTCAAATTCAAATTTACCTCCCGTAGATCAATTTGAACCGGCATCAAATGTTTCTAACGAAGAGCCAGATGATTTGCCTTTCTAAATAGTGTCATTTTAACACATAGAATATTAACAAAAAGAGTGCAAAATAAATTTGCACTCTTTTTGTTAATATAGGTTCTAACGAACAGGAAGTTGAATTATTTAATTTTTATTTTCTCCTTTTTTGGGCATTGGGCCTCTTAGATGTATGACCAAACCATTTAAAAAATTACGTAAAATTTGATCTCCACATTCCCGATACTTTGGATGTTCTTCGCTTCTAAATAAAGCACCTAACTCTCCTTTACTCACTTTAAAATCTACCAAAGCGCAAATTTCTACAATATCTGTGTCGCGTAATTTATGAGCTACACGTAATTTTTTTAAAATGTCATTATTTGTTAATCCCATAAAGCAAATGTAATTATTTATTAGTCTACAATTTGAAAAATAGCCAATGCATAGAGTGCAAATCTAACAAAACGAAATAACCCAAATAAAACAACATTTTTAAAAGGGTATTTAATCATACCAGCAGTCATACACGAAATTGAAAAAGGGACAGGTAATAGTGCCCCTACTAAAATTAAAAAACCGCCCCATTTTTTCGAGTTCTTTAGATGTTTTTCCATTTTTATCTCTAAATAATTTTTAACGGCATTTATTTTTAAAGATTTTTCTCCAATAAAATAAGATACTAGTCCACCAAAATATGAGAGTGTGGCAAGTATCGTTAAATTTAAAAGAGGTTCTGAAGTTTTTTTAGTCCAAGCAATAAATATTTCAGGAGGAATTAACCCCAATAAAGTTTCTGATATAAAGAAAAACGAAAAAACACCTAGTTTAGAAAATACTTTTGTAATTGATTCTAAGACTTCATTAATATTAAAAACATAGTTGTTAATTAAAAAAAGAATGACTAGGATACATAAAATTGGAACAAAAGCTTTTTTTACACTCTCCCAGATAAACATGTAAAAACCTGTTCTCGAATAGTATATGTGCATCAATTTAGCAATCTCTTTTTTAGTCTTTAATCTTTTTCTTCTCGGCATTTTAAATCGAAACTTTTTTAAAAGTAGCTTACAAAAATAAGGACTTAATTTTTATAAAATGAAAGAATAATTGATATTAATATTTTTTTTTGAATTTATTATTTTTGCAGTAAAATAAATGAAATGATTTGGCTTAGTGATACCCTCGAATTTCCTTCTTATGAATCTACAAGCAATGATGGTATTATTGCCTTGGGAGGAGATTTGAGTGAAGAACGATTAATTTATGCTTACCAAAATGGAATTTTCCCTTGGTACTCAGAAGGAGATCCTATTGTTTGGTATTGTCCCTCCCAAAGAATGGTCTTATTTCCTGATGCAATAAAAGTATCAACATCCATGCAAAAATTGATAAAAAAAAATATATACACGATTACTGAAAACAAGGCTTTTAGGGAAGTAATTTATAATTGTAAAACGATTGATAGAAAAGAGGGTTTTGGCACTTGGATTACTGGAGAGATGGAGCAGGCCTATATCAATTTACACGAAAAAGGTGTTGCAAAATCCATTGAAGTTTGGCTTGAAAATGAACTAGTTGGTGGATTATATGGGTTGGAAATAAATAATATATTTTGCGGAGAAAGCATGTTTAGTAACGTTTCGAATGCTTCAAAATTAGCATTTATACATTTAGCCAAAAACAAAGAGTATACACTAATAGATTGCCAAATTTATAATACTCATCTAGCAAGTTTGGGAGCAAAAGAAATTGATAGAACTACCTTTTTAAAAATTTTGAAAAGGTAGTTTTTTCTTTTTTCTAAAAATCTGCAGTAACAGTAAAGCAGATCGTTTTATTTGTAGTTGGATGTATAAATTCGATATATTCGGCATGTAAATGCAATCTGTTTTCTTTTTTTCCATATAAATCATCACCAAAAATAGGGGTGTTTAATCCGTCTTTATGTGCAGCATGAACTCTTAATTGATGGGTTCTTCCTGTAACTGGGTAAAAATAAACGCGGGTTTTGCCATTTTCTTTTTTAACAACTTCCCAATTTGTTTCTGTACTTTTACCATGTTCAAAATCTACTAGTTGCCTTGGTCTATCCTCTAAATCGACCCGTAAAGGGAGTTCTATTTTTCCTTTATTTTCTGATAAACTTCCATCTAATACAGCAACATAGCGTTTTTTAATAGTTCTTTTTATAAATTGATTTTGTAAATTTTTATTCGCTTTTTTTGATTTGGTTACTAATAAAATTCCAGAAGTAGACATGTCTAAGCGATGAACAATTAATGGACCTGTAGCATTTGGGTATTTTTTTTTAATTCTTGTATAAACAGAGTCTGTGATATCTTTCCCTGGAACAGATAAAAACTCAGCTGGTTTATTGATAATAAGCAGCACTTCATCTTCATAAATAATTTCTAAATCTTGATCTTTTGCTAAACTCTTTAACAATAAATTGTCATCCATTTCAATACCTTCTAACATATGGGTTAAAATAGGTTTACATCTGCCTTGGCAAGCTGGATAGAAATTTTTATGTTTTCTGATGGTTGAATTTGGTGAAACTCCCCACCAAAATTCAGCCATACAAATGGGTGTCAAATTAGTTAAAAAAGCATATTGGAATAATTTAGGTGCAGAACATTCACCAGAACCGGCAGGGGGTTTCATCGTCGGATTATTAAAAATATCTAATAAGTATTTTTGCTTTTTGTCTTTATTTAAGAAAGCATATTTGCTAAAAAGCCTTTGTTGTAAATCATTAGATTTTTCTTTTCTTTGTTTTATTAAGGAGGCAATTTTTTCTTCATAAACAGTAACTTCTGCTCTTTTTTTATCAATTTTTTCTTCATAATATTCTTGAAGTTCTTTATAGTAAAATTGATCGTTAAAACTCTCTTGGATTAATTTTTTGTTAAGAGAATCATAATCAGAATTTCGTAAAGTTGATTTACCTATTTTTTTTCTAGCTTTTCTTTCAACTTTTTTAACGTTCAACTTTCTTTTTTCTAGAGATAAATCGATTTCAATATTTTTTATTATTTCCTGTAACGATTTTTTTAGCCTTACATATGTTTGATCTCTTTTTATATTAGTTAATTGCGCATTTAGTTGGTTTATTTCTTCTTCTCCTTTTACATAGAAACTACCATTAGTTCTCATATTAAAGATAGGAGGAACAAATTTTTTAGGGAAACTATTGTCTGCTAGTTTTCCTGAAAACGCAGCCAAATAACCAATTTTATGTTGCTTGTTTTTAACGATTAGAATACCAAACATTTTACCAATGGCAAGTTCTTTCGAATTATTTTTTAATCCAAAAGAATGTTTAAAATCAGTTTGATTTTCTAAATATGCCTGTAATTCCTTTACAGCAATTTTAGCCAAAGGATGTGGTTCATAATAAAAAGGGAATGTAAATTTTTCTGGAAGCGGTATTTCTGAAATATCTTTTTTAAAGTTTTGGAAATAAGTCAAGGGTTAAAAGTTTGAAATTAAATTCTAAAGGTAGCACGTTGTAATCTGTCATTAATAGATTTTCCGAGCCCAACATCGGGGAGTCTTTCTGCAATAATTACTTCTAAATTTTTACCATCTAATTCGTGTAGAGAGTCATATAATTTGGATGCAGCCTCCTGCATAGAACCTATTTTTGACAGAGTTATTTCTGTTAAAGAAGGATCATTCAATGACTCTTTGAAAACAAGAACACCAATTTTTTTTCCCGAATATTTTTTAACAACGGAAGAAATATCATCAACTAAAAAAGTTTCTGTTAACGGAGCGTAATGTCTTGCTAACATTCCGGGAGCATTAGGGCTTTCTTCTTCTTTATTTTTTACAGAAATTTTACCAACAATGTTTTCGATTTCTTCCAATGCGATTGCGCCCAACCTGTATATGACAGGGTCCTCATTTTTAAAACCAATAATAGTAGATTCAATTCCCTTTGAGCAAGAACCTCCATCTAAAATTTGTTGAATATCATTTCTAAAATATTGTTCTACATGTGTTGCTTTTGTAGGACTTATACTTCCAAAAGGATTTGCACTTGGAGCAGCTAAAGGAAAGGGTAATTGTTTTAATAGTTCTAAAGTTACCGGATGATTTGGTATACGAACGGCAACAGTGTCTTTCCCTGCAGTAATCATATCAGGAATTGCGTTATTTTTTTGTAAGACTAATGTCATAGGCCCAGGCCAAAAAGCATCTGCCAATAATCTTGCTTTTTCAGGAATATGAGTTACCAAGGATTTTAGAACTTCAACGCTAGAAACATGTACAATTAATGGATTAAAAAAAGGTCTTTTTTTAGTTGAAAAGATACTTTTTATAGCTTTTTCGCTAAAAATATTTCCTGCCAAACCATAAACAGTCTCTGT
>MDTG01343443.1_pt1 | contig 14083 bp, 2 predicted proteins | sample 811421 | NCBI WGS metagenome assembly MDTG01 (sample SAMN05326645, study PRJNA326480) | marine metagenome | isolation source: seawater | place: Pacific Ocean: South East | collected 2011 | reverse complement strand
GACTCGAGATCGGCGAGGTGAAAATCTTGAACCCTCAAGTTAAGCGATCGGCGCTCGCACTTTTATCTTTTGTCATGGCATCCCAAAAGTGCGAGCGTCTGACCCGTCGGGTTGGCGACCGCCTTTTTGTGACTTACGACTTACGACTTACCATTGCTTCAAAAGTAAGAAAGGTAGAGAGGCGGTGGCGCTAACCTACTCCTTCAGTGATTCCTTCCTCTCCACGCGATGGACATCTTCGAGGACTGCGTCTCCAAACGCGAGCGACGGCACGTGAAGCACGGACTCGTCGATGTGCCGACGCGTCATTCGTCGCAGCGCAGCAAGGAACGGCGCAATGTGCCGACGCGGCCGATCACGGTGTGCGCCGGCGGGAAGCGCGTCGTTGTTACGCATACGCCCACGAAGCCTCGCTGCGAGGCCGTGCCGGTGCCATGCAAATTTGTCCATGTCTTGACGTCCTCGCACTCGCCAGGGAAGATCATCGGGAGAAACGGGCACAACGTGCGGTGCCTGCAGGGCGGCGACGTGTTCGTGCGCATCCAGTCGAACGAACGCGACGGCGGCGCGAGCGGCGCGCGGTGCGTCGTCGAAGGGAACGACCAGGTGCGCGTTCTCGAGACCCTGGAGAGACTGAAGGCGCTGCTGCAATCGCTATGAGAGAGAGAGAGAAAGAGAGAGAAAGAGAGAAACACTTACAACTCCTCCCGCGTGTCGACGTACTGCAGCGCGTAGATGCACAGCGCGGAAACCGCAAGGATGTTCGAGAGGAATGCCAACGCGCCGACCACGCCACGTCCCGCGAACTTCCGTGCGTATCGTTCGGCCGTTGCTCCAGCTGGAATCCGTGCGACAACCTCTTGGCAGCCGTCGATCAGGCTTTCAACGACGGTCACCTCCGCGAGCGGGATGAGTTTATTGAGCACCTGGCTGAGCATGATGACGCTGCCGGACTCCCCCGGCCTCATGCGCACGAGGGAGATGTACTTGTCCTTCAGATCGCAAGTGATCGACGTGTACCGTAGCTCCGGGTCGTTGGTGTATGTGCGCGCCTGTTCGAGCAGACGCGTTTCCATGGACGGCGTTTGCGCTTCCGCCGCGAGTGTGTCGACGGCGTCAACGGTGTCGACGGTGTCGAGGGTGGTGTCGGATTTTGGCATGCAGCTGCCGCGGGGATCAATAAGAGTGGGTGTGTCCTTAACTGTGTGTGAGCAAGCATCATAGCGACTTGCTAGCGTGTGACCGGGACGGTGATCGCCAATATGGCCAATAACGTGGTCGAAGCTGCTTTAGATTCACTCGATGCCCGTCCCGACAACGGCGGCGCCAGGCTTCTTCTGCTCAAGGCATTGCTCCAACCGGGCGGCTTTCCGACCCAATCGCTGTCGAGCGGTGGTATCACGCGTGTCACGCCAGATATCAGGATACATGGCCTAGGGGATGCAGACGCTCGCCATGCGAGACGGGTGCTCGATGGGTCCAACTTGACATTGGCCGCCAAGCGGGATCTAATCAATCTAGCAATGCAGGTCCACGACTCTCGCGCTGATATCGCGGCCGCAGATCATCCTCACGAAATCCATCGCTCTGCCGTGCTGGTCGCGTGTCTAAATGCTGCCCACCGTCAGCCACCGATAGGTCAGCAACCGATAGGTGCTGCCCCTGCTGCCGCTGCTGCCGCTGCTGCCGCTGCTGCCCCTGCTCCTCCCGTTGGAAGTGCTTACGGCGTTGGCGCAGTTGCGATTGCCACGGATGCCACGGATGCCACGGATGCCACGGACCAACCTGAGAAACTCATCTATGGAACGAAGAAGAGAGTGGAGCCCATCCGTTGCTCGTCCTTTGTGGCCGAAGCGCGCAACGCGCGAACTGTGATCACGCACGGTTGTATCGACGACACCTTTGGCATCTGGAAGATTCGCATGCGACATGAAGATTTGTTCTACAAATGGGCCGAAACGAACCAGCACCCGATGCGGGAAGTGGTCGGTGGTGCACAGAAGCTCCAGGAGGCTCTGTTCAAAGGGCATCGCCAGGCCGACGCGCTGCTCGGTTCGTCAGCAGGCGAGTATTACGCATCGCTCGCACAGGCGACAAAGAACGCGCTCCCCGTGTTGAAGATGCGAATGAAAATGGACAGAATGGACAGAATGGATAGCTCCAGCCCCTCGTGGCTGACGATTGAGGCATTCACGCACTCAGATGCGTCGTCCTCCCCGGCTCCAGCCTGCGCCGCACTCTTTGACGCTGAGCATCAGATCATCGCTCTCCTGCTCAAAGCCTCCGGACTCACGGCAATGCGCACTGCGAATGGGAAGTACAGTCATCGCGAGCATTCGCTGCCACAGCAGATACAAGAGCAGGCAAAAGTCCTCTGGGAAGCCGCCACCGCGACCATCCAAGAAGATGTGCCGGAGACGCTTTGCTTCAAGCTCGACGTCAAAGAGCCGACGACGTCCGACTTCGACGCGCCCTCCATCGCATCTAAACTGAAGAGGATGTGCGGCGACGTTTCCACGACTCGCATCATCCAGAGCCTCACCGCCTCGAGCAACATCGTGGAAGTGCAAATGGTGGTCGACCGCCTGCGGTGCGAGGAGCTCTACAAGTACGTAAACGAACACATCATCAAGTACGTAAACGAAGATAAGTCCGTGCCCGACTTGCCCAGCCTTCAGACGATCGACGAGAGGACGGTCATGAACAACGCGGATCTTTGGTTTCCCGCGCCCTTCTCCCTCCCCGTGCCAATGTTGGCCAACAAGCATGACGTGAAGGATCCGTGGGAACTGTACCACAAGTTCAAGTTTGACGTCTTCTGCGACCAAGCCCGCGTGAAGTCGCTCGGCGCCGTCCTTTGCACCGCCGCCAAGATCAACGAAGCGTTGCACCGGGTGGTTCGAGGGAGCCGACTGGACCTGCGCGAGTTCAGTCACATCGTTGATGACGAGGCCTCGGACCACTCGAAGCTCAAGATCTTGGTCGCAGACGCCCTCCAGACGTCTGAAGACATCCGCCGATTTGTGCGCGGGGACGATGATGAATGCCACATCCTCGATGCCGATTGGGGGATCTGCAGCGCGGGCGCCGTTCCGCGGGAGCTGCCACTGCTCGTGTCGCTCCTCGAGCTCATCGGCTCGTCGTCGTCGCGCCTGGCGGATCGCCTGAAGGAGAAGAACGGCGACGGCGCCTTTGAGGCGTGGTGCGCGTTCGACTTTTGGCTGTGCGTCACCTGCAGTGCCTTTGGACTCGTCGCCCACATCGACAGCGTGTCTCCGGAGGATGCGGCCACGCTGCCGCTCCACGGCTCACCTCTGGGCAACATCAAAGTGACCATGGGCGAACGACTCCGATGCCTACTCGCGTCGGATCACGGCACGCAACTGGAAGACAACGACGTTGGCGTTACCAAAAAGTGGATGGAAAACGCCGATCAGATCTTCTTGAAACAGATCTTCTCTTCCTGGGATGAATCGAACTGGGTGGAAAGCTTGTTTGCGGAAGCGGAGGTCAACGTTGTCCTCGGCGGCGGAGCACGACTGTCGCGTCCGGACTGGCAGATCTTTTTGCGGAGGCAGCTGTGCGCGACCATGTCGCTGCGGCAGCAAAGGCAGGTCGCCATGATGAACCCGGACGACTTCTACAACAGCCCATCGGCGGCGTACGGGATCGCGAGTGGCCTGGAGAATGCCGACCATCTGATGCGCTCCTTCACGGCCGCGCAGGGAATTGCGGTGACAGTCGCAGCGGAGAACGCGGCAGCAGACGCGGCCAGTGGAATTGAAGCCATGTACAGCGGGCTCAAAAAGCGCTTCCACGGGCGAGTGCCGGAAGTACAGGTCGAGCTTGCTGCGCTGAGGCTAACGAGCGCGTCATACTCGCCTACTGCTGCGTATCAGATCGTGAAGAAAGGGGAAGCTTACGACCTCGATAAGCAGGGGGTCGCATCGGCGATGGACGGCGCCTTCCAAGAGGTGGCGCTGGCCAAAGAGAGAATGGAACACGTTACGAGCAGAATCGCCGAGTCCTTGCTCTGGCTGACGAGTGCGCACACTCTCAGCCAGAAGACGGCCATCGTGGCGGCCCCTGAGGGGCGTCCATGGCTGGAACCGAGCTTCTTTGACGATGCGACGAAGCAGGTCACGTCGACGCTGCACAAGTGCACGCGCTCCTTTGTGCGCGTTCGGGACGTCAACCCTCTCCCGCTGTTCGGTGACCGCGAAGAGATGCTAAAGGAGGGCTCTGCCCGCACGTTCTTTTCTGAGACCAAGGCGCAGCTCAAGGAGGCGACGGATCTGTTGCGGGGGGCCCATGCGATGCCGAGGCCTCGTTCCGTCGTCGAGGAGGAGAAGGAGGAGAAGGTGGAGGACGGGGAGCGGCAATGCGTTGCACGGTACCGCATCGTCAGGAAGGGGCATGCACCCGCCGGGTGGGAGGAGATGGAGCTCGTCGTCGGCAACCCGTGCGAGTGGTGCGTCGCGTACGTCACCGACCTGCAGAGCGGCGCGTGCCAGGACGAGCAGCAGAACGCCGACGACCGGTGGGCTTTCGCGGTGGTGAACGGCGAGGAGGGTGAAGCGACTTCAGATCGCCCCCCCAAAATTGGGGAACGCATCGCGGGGGCTCCCACGCATGAATTCTTTACCAAAGAGCTCTGGCAGCTCGGCATCGACACTCGCGACTTTCTGTGGATCTCATCGACTGTCGCCGCCGATGCCTTCACGACGAGCAAGCCGACGACGACGAGCGAGCCGACGACGACGAGTGTGGTCCCGCTGGACAGCACACTGCAACGCATCCGCAACTTTTGCAAGAGTGCAGGCACTTTGATGGAGAAGCTCTGCATAGAAGTGGACGTTCAGCACACGAAATCAGAGTCGAAGGCGAAGCGCAGAGTCATGGAGACGCTCTGTGAATACGATCTCATTAGAACTCAAAAGGCGTGGTACGATCTCATTCGGCCCGAATCTCATAAGCGAGCTCTCGAGGTGTTTTCGCAATGCCTCACTGAGTACGAGGAGGGTGGGTACGCCCGAATGGTTGACTACGCCTTGTTGACGGCGAAGGCCGACAGTCAATCTGTCATTCGCAGCGCAGGGGCAGCAGGACCACAACCAATGCGAGACGACGGCACTGGCACTGACGTGAACGTTTCAGCGCCGGCTAGCACTGAGTTGCAAGCTGTGCTGAACGATACGAGAAACGTTGCTGACGATTCTTTTGGGAGAGCCAATACTCCATTCGAAGCGGTCACTCAGTTCAATGAGCAGAATGGTCGCATGTGGCAACGAACACTGGTTTATGGTGCCATACTCCTCGGCGTGTACTTCTTTCAAGGCTGGAAACCACCCGAAGAAAAAGACTTCTTTGAAATCATCCTGTGGCTCGAATTCATTCGCGAATCGGTCATGATGCTGCTCCACTTGGGGCGCAGCGCGGCCACGCTACAAGATCCAGATCTGAGAGGCAGATCGCCGCAACTGAAGCAGCACGATGCGCTTCTCGCAGCGTCCGCTGCGCTGAGGAACATTCCGCTGCAGAACTGGGACTGGGAAACGTACGACGATCTCCGCGCGACGCTGGTTTCGAATGTCGAGACCGACCTTAAGCAGACGGTGAGTAGTTGGTCAGACGAGTATCTGCTAGCTTTCATGAAAGCTCATACACGAAGAGCCACTGATTGCGACATGAAGATGCTTACAGACAAGACGACGTCGCTGGCAAACACTGTGGCAGCTTTGGGGAGCAGCTTGATGTTTCTGCTTTGCCTGACTTGGATGATGAAAGACTTGAATGAACAGAACAGCATCCAAGTGTTTGTAAACACGTTAGTTAACGTTAGGACCCAGGACTCCACACTGCATATGGATCGAGTTGCGGCCACTTTTACGGGCATGAGTGGCAAGGTGGCGGGCGCCGTCGCTTTATTCACGATGGCAACGAATGCCTTGACGCACGCGCAGCCATTCAACAGCGAGGGTCGAATCGCGGACGCGGTGAACTCTGGGTACCAACTCGCGGCGCAGAGCGTCCGGATGAATGTATTTCATGCTTTCGCATTGTACGCCACATTGGCCACGGCCCCGGCGGACGGCGAGGGCAAAAGGAATATCGATGCGCTTTACACTTTGCTGAAGAACACAAACAAGCCGGCTTCATCGCTTCCCATGGCTTCGCAGATGGCTCCGGACAACATCTTCAACATGCTTCCGCGCCTCGGCCTCTTGATGCAGCTGTTCGGTGGCGCGATGATTCTGCAGATTGGCCTCAACCAGGGCATCTTGCAATGGGCAGTGCGAAACCTGAACAAAGAAGCAATCGAGAAGACCGAAAAGAAGACCGAAAAGAATCAAAATGGTTGGGTTGATCGATTACTTGCCGTCGGCACGAGAATCACTGTCGCCATCGCGACCCTCAAAGTTGGACTGATTGCCATTCCATCGGCGGCAGGGGTCGGCATCCTTGCTTCTTCAGTGATACCAGGTCTGGTGAATCCGGCCGGATCACGCGTACACCTTATGATTTCAGCCATTTTCTTGGTGGCCTCGAAGTTTTTGGGGTTTGGGTACACGGACACCTTGGGTGACCAACTGCAGACCTTGGCTGCAACATGGGCCACGGCTACATTTAAGACTATGACTGGAATTGACATGGATAATTCCACTGCAGAATTTAGGGAAAAAATGTGGGAGAATCGCGATAGCATCACGTCAAGCACGCTGAAAGCCCTGAATATTACGACACTTCCAGATATTGTGTCTCCCGAATTGACGGATACCAAGCTCCTGTCGTCTATGATCAACGGCGAGGTCGGAAACATAGCTCTGAGGTTCGAACTGGCGCGTAACATGATGATGCACAACGTCGATGGGCTGCTCCACGGCATGCACGGAACGAGTTGGCCAATGGCCATGTTTCATGTTGGGGTGAGAATCGCGTCGGCTGTCACGGCCGTGCACTTCGCGGACCGCTCCACCAAGCTCCTTCACGCTACACTGGCCTACCTACCTACTACGAGTGCTTTCGACGCCATGGGGTTTGCGGCGCCCACCGGATTGTCGTCCAGCATGCAAGTCGTTCGGCAAGGGTGGCTCCCTGCCCTTCTGCTGGTCTCTTACAGGAAGTTACACGAGCACCTACGAAAAAGACACCGCCCAGAGTCTTCTTCGCTTTCTCGGCATGAAGCACCCGTAATCTTCTTCGACGTGGCAGCAACGTTGGTTCCTCTGACGTTGTACACTGCAAGCATTTCGGCGGATCCCGATGCCAGCACGGCGAGTAGCGAGCTCATGAAGATGGCTGCGGCTGCAAACATGTTGCTCTTCCAGTACAGCGCTGTCAAAAAGCTGCTACGCGCTCTGAGACCCGAATGGGTAAATGCTTCTGGAGCGTGGCAGAAACTTTTCAATGTCGCGGCCGCGTCTGCGTTGCTCATTGCATACCGCTTCATAACAGCAAAGTTCGGCGGGGTGGACAGCTTCTTCGATGGACCAATGCTGCAGCCGACGACGCTAGGTGGGACGAGTACGCTCTCGTTACCCGAGTCGAAAACCAATGAAGCTGTTCTCGTGAACCAATTTCGCAGCCAGTTCAATGCTTCCGGCGTGGGTGAGGTTGCGGTCGGCGTGCGGCCTGGCCAGTTGAGTGATCGCGGTGATTCGGTAAATGTCAGCTCATCGACGACCGTCGGTTTGAGTGAATGGATCTACCTCCTCGCCGAGCGCATGTCGGGCGGTGGGATCAATTCCCTCAGAGGAGAGCCCGTTCGTGCGTTGGCGCAAGAGGCTGTTCGCCTATGGGTGTCATTGCATGTGCAGAAGGATGCCCACGCCAGTCGTCTTGTGCAGAGGGTCGCGCGGGCTGCTAATGAATTTGGCCAGTCGCCCGGTTCGCATCTTACGCAGCAACCAGGCCTCTCCGAAATGCCACGAAGGTCGCAACCGGCCGAGTGGCCGCTGGGCGCTCTCATGCAGGCGTGTTTTCCCAGTGTTGCGCAACATCTTCCTCCTCCTCGCCGCGGGGATAAGAAGAACAATGCCATCAAAGCCGTCAAAATCTCCGCCGCTGTCGTCGAGCAAAGAAACCTCGAGTCGGACGACGGAGACTTTCCGCAACAACAAGGAGAAGCACAAATGGCGGATGCCACAAAGTGTCGTATGCAACCATCGGATCTCGTGAACGAAGAGGCGCTGCTCTTTGTCGATTTGTCCTCTCGGCAGGAACTGGACGCCGCCACGGCAGAGACCGCGGTCGAAAGCGTCAAGACGTTGCTCTCTGCCTTCGTCTTGCGAGAAAACGCAGTCATGCCTGTGAAGCTTTGGGAAAATGAGCCGGCCATCGATGATGCCAGCCGCAAGCAATCGTACGATGAGTTCCTTTGCATGACTCAACTGACAGAAGCCGGGGCACAAGATGCGGCGGACGAGAACGACAATTTTGATCGTCTTAAGCGCCTTGGCTTCCACTACGACAGCAGCTCGAGGAAAATCTACTTCCTCGTTGGTGCATGCCATCAGCTGGCAGGAAGGTGGGCGAGAGTGCGAGAACAGCAGGACTCAAAATCCTACGTGGTGGTTCTAGATGGCGTGTGCCAAGCGTACGCTGGTGAAACAGACATGGGCGAGGCGCTGCATTACGAGGCGTGCCATCGGCAGGCGGAACGGTTGGAAGTGGTTGCTGCGAGATTTCAACGCCGTGATTCCACAGTGACCCAGGATCTGTACCGCATTGCTTGGCTATGGTTGCTGAAAAGTATTGATAGCAACACAATGCTTCAAACTGCTAATAAATGGGTAGAAGCGATGCACAGTGTATGGGACAAGCAAGGTCGAACAAGGCCACAACCAGAACAACAACCATTCGATCGAAACAGTTTCGACGATGGTGCTGAGATTGAGCCACAAGTCGCAGGATCTCTCGCACGCCTCCTCTACGCATTGGTCGACGGACAGGCAGCATTGGTCAACGGACGGGAGGATTGGCCACTGCTTCTCACTCCTTCAACCCTCGGACCCATCACACCCATCACACCCGCGCAACCCGCGCAACCCGCGCAACCCGCGCAACCCGCGGCACTGACGCTCACCGACGCGCGGGCGACCAAGCTGGTAAAACCCGACTACACGCAGTTCAACGCGTTGTTGAAGCGTGCGTCGGAAGAGATGGCGGATGCGTTCTCAACCCTCGTCGATCACATGCCAAACGGACAGGCCTTTGTAAACAACGACCGGCACGTGATGCTCCTTCGCTTTGCAACGTTGATGAGCGACGGCGTCACGTCGAGAGAAGGCGCCGATGATACATTCTTCGATTTTGCCACCGGAAGTATCTTGGCAAATGGCTTAAAGAACGTTATCGCACGCGCAACAGTCATCGTGCACGCATTGCATACGCTGATGCGCTCGCACGACGCTCACTGCCTGGAAGTTCAGTTCGTGGTAGAGGACGACGACGGCAATCGCAGAATGCAAGTGCCTCTGTACACGTTGGATGTGTGGAAGAATCTTCGTGATTTCGTCGAAGCTAGCGTCATGAGGATCACCGGTAATGGCGTGAATGGCACCTGCACTGTGGTGCTGGAGCTCCGGCCAGATTCACCGCTCGCTGCGGTGATAACCCATGTGCCGAATCAACCGGATCAACCGGATCAACCGGATCAGCCGGATCAACCGGATCAGCCGGATCAGCCGAATGCGGCAACGCGACGCGTCCTGTCGACGGGCGGAGTCAAACGCGCTGAGAAGCACATGCGCTTGGTTATGGGTGCAAACACGGACACTCTTCGAGGAGCGTTCACCGTGCACGCGCATCTGCTGGAGAACGTGGCATACCACACCGGAGTCCACGCCAAGCGGCAGGCTAAGGCGCACAAGCTGTTGGACGCCGGTGCCTTTACAAGTGCGCTTGATGGCCGTCTCTCCATTCCACCGACGAAACAGCCATCGAAGAGGCTGTACGGTGCGAGCAGGAGCAACCTCTACTATTCGGAAGTGCACTACAGCGAGTCCACGGATGCGGTGCCCTGCGCCACGTCCTTGTACTCGTCCAACCCCATGATCGACGACGTCGGGGATGCAATTCGTCAGGACGCACTCGTCCAACTTGTGATATCAACGACGTTGAATGATACCGAACGAGAGCAGGCGGGCTTCGGCCCGCTGGCCAAGTCTTTGGCGAGCGACCTTTGCCGTCCCGTCGCGCAGACGTCGTTGATGGTCGCCAAGGACCTCAAGAAGCCCGAGTGGAGGATCGCAGGCGGTGACTCCGTGGCGTTGACGCTTGCTGCGAACGACGCCGCCGTCGAGGCGGCGTGCCTCAGCATATTTTACATCATATCGGGGATTTTCGATTTTCCCGTTCGGGTCGTCATGTCGATGTTTGGAGTTGCTGATGCCGACGGTGCTTTCATCCACGACGAGGAGTTTGTGAAGATGACTGCGGGAGTCGCGCTGCTCTTTCTGAAACAGAACAACAACTTCCACGACCACAGTGCAATAGCCACTGCGTGCTCCCTGCTGGTGCCTATCGTGATGACTCGCATGCCCCCAGCTCTGCTGCAAAGGTTTGCCACTAACCCGCGAGACGTGAGGCGTGACTTCCAGTGGCTTCTGAGCTGGCTGGACAAACCCAGCGAGTTCATGCGCGAAGCCATAACTACTAACTTGCCCAACAGGAGGGCCGCGTGGAGCTGCATCAACAGCAACATCGGCAGGTCGGTCTGTGGCAGCCTTGTGGTGGCGATGAGTACAGCAATCGCGATGTCTTCATTAAACTCAGACCCGAACGCGGCGTCGAATCTTGCTCTCCGTGGACCTCTTGTCGTGGGGAGCGCCAAGCAAGCTTTTTTCACTTTGACGACCGGTCTCGCCGAGTCGTCGACGGGGGATATACCGCCAGCCGATCGTTATTGGCTCGACGATCAAGCAATGCAGTTAAATCCGAACTTCCAGCGAGGAGTAGCGCACGGCTTGTACAATGTCGTCACTACTCTTGTCGGCGCTACGCACGTTGCAGATAAATGGTCGAGAGTGCGAAATGAGCTTCCTTTAAACGTGCTAGGCAGCTACTTACTGAGGCCATTGGCGCCGGCCTTTAGCACAGGGCAGATGCTGCTCTCTACGACGTCTCTGGCCTCCGTCGCCGACAATCTGACCGAGCGTCGCATGGGTGGCGGTTTCATGGGATGGCTGATGGTGCTTGTGTTTGCCCCTCCCGGGACGGTGGCGGCTCTCTTGCAGAACGAGGCGACGTTATGGGCTATAGACAAAGTGACGAATGAGCTGACGGAGAGTCTGGGAGTAGAAACGGACGGGACGGCAAAGGTCGATCAGGTGGGTCAAGCGACCTTTCCTTGGCCCGACGATAAGGATGCAAGGCAGGAGTTGCTGAAGAAGATGCTGACTGCCGCCCAGAAGGAGGTCATTGAAATGGAAAGGAGTGGCGGCGACGTTGCGGTCGAGAAGCGAGTCTTGCAAATGGTCGGTTTGGACATTCTGCAAGCGTTTGGAGTGGTTACGACACGCGAGGGCGGACCTGCGAGACCCTTTACCTTTCACAACTACGTGTGGAAACCGGACGAAATACCGATTTACGGCGTGTGGAGCAAGTACCTGGCGGAAAAGAAAGATAATAGAATTATTAGGCCTGCACTAGACGAGGAGCAACAGAAAGCTTCGATTGCAAAAACAGCAAAAATGCTCACCCCCCAGCAACGGGCGACACTTAGGCTTCACGCATACATCTCATCGCTCGCCGTGACTGAACTGATCGAGAAACGGGGCCTGACTTTTCAAGACGCCAAGGAACTCGTCCGATTGCACTCGCTGCCACCTCAGCTCCCTGCCATGCATTTCCATCCCGGCGACGGGGAGCACCGAGAAGCATACGACGCTGCCTTCACGTTCCTCAACGCGCAGCGGAAAGAACTGTTCGAAAAGAACGGGATGGAGATCGTGAATCTGGATCTAAGCAAGGAGAACAAGTTCGTGTCGGTGGCTGTGCCTCGCGCGCTCGAGGAGAAGGTTGTGTCGCCCCTACTACCGCCCTTCCTTTGGGTGCCGAGCGACTTCCGTTCTTTGCGAGAGGCTCTCCTAAACCAGTTCACAAAGGCTGACATGGCTGTTACGAAGACAAAGACCGCCACCGAGGCCGCCGACGCCGCCAAAAAATTGGAAGATGCTCTCGACGCTGCCTTGCAAGACCCTTTTATGGAAGAGCTCAAACGCTTATCCGGAGAGACCGACATGGTCGTCCTGAATGCTCTTGCGGATTTGCACAGTAATGTGCTAAGCGAAGAGGAAGCGCAGCGGTTGGCTTCCCGAGAACCCGTTTTGGACGTTCGCACGAAGCTCTTGAACGTCCACTGGCGTAAGTCATTTTTGCCTCTGATTGACCGGACGCGCTACGCCCCTTTCGCCTGCTTGATCAAACGCATGGCCTTGTCGGATTCGGCGCCAAAAGGGGACGGCGGGGCCTACCATGAACTGTCGCCCGGCGAGTTGAAGGAGCTGCTCAGAGAGGTCCGGAGAACCCGGGCTTTTGGACAGCTTTCCCCGCAACTCATACAAGCCCTGCAGGGCGACCCGCTCATCACGCTGCAGCCATTCCTTGAGGGTATGAGAAGCCCATCGATCGGCAACAGCCCTACTGGTGAAGGAATGGTGCAAGTGGCGAGTGGCGTACCGAACGAAGACGATGACGTGAAGACCGTCAAACCGCTCTTTGTGCACAGCGTGCGCGATACGAACGGAGTGAAGTCGAAAGCAACCTACGTGAACGAAAAGCTCATTCGCGAATTGATCAATCACGACATCTCAAAGCTGCTAAGAGGTTCCCTCTACGTCGCCGCTTCGACGGACGACGCCGCTTCGACGGACGACGCCGCTTCGACGGTCGACCCGCTTGACGATATGCTTGCAAACTCGTACTGGCTAAGAGCTCAAAAGGTCGCATCGTACTGCGCAGGCAACGTATTGGCCAGCGGTTTCATCGCGGCCCTCATGCTGGGCACGAGCATGAACATGAATGATGTCCAACGACAACACAGGGCGGGGCGACGACGGGATGCGTTCATGCGAAACTACGCAAAACCTACGGCCGTCTTTGTCGCCGACGTCTCAACTGTCTTGTTGAGTACACAGGTGCTTCGGGGAGTGCTGAATTCGACGAAACAGTCACAATTCTGGGATGATACTTTCCAGCGCGTCGTATTGCTGGGGTCGGGCTTGGCTACCGTCCTGTCGACGGTCCTTTGGCAGTCTAGAAAGCCCGTATCGACAAGGTCGACTGCCGTGCCTCCTGATAAAGGATGGCGCTTCCTGGTGAAGGATGGCCCTCAAGGCAGCTTTCTCGATCTGGTCACCATCTTGCCAAACCTGCTGTTTTCTTCTCAGCTCGGCGTCGGATTCTTTCTCATTCTCCGCACCGTGCTTGGGTTTGCCAGCACGTCCACCTACCTGCTCGGAAACAACGTTGCCAACTACCTGCTCGGAAACAGCCTCTTCCACGGGGATCTGTCCGAGTTTGTCAACGAGGGCAGACAGATGTTCATCCAGACAGAGAATGGTGCGCCGATCGAGGTGGCCAAAACCAATGCACTCCACAAACGGATTTTCTACACGTCGGTGCGCTGGCGATACGCGATGCACCGCGTCGAGCAAGCCATGATGGACGTGTCGGCATGGGTGGTGCCGGAAGCACGGTTCATTCAAAGGACGGCCAACGATCTCATTGGAGCGGCGCTGCAAAACGGCGTCACCTACTCCGAACCACCGCAACCAACGAGGTGGGGAAACACGCCAAGCGGCGATGCCGTGGTCCACTTCGACGACAAGGGTAGCGACGATTCCGACGGCATGGCTCTGCGCTACCTTGCTACAGCCAATGAGATGCACAACTTCCGCGTCGCGGGTAGGGCACTAAAGTATGAAGTCATCTCCGATCCTTTCGACTCTACCTCCGACCCCATGTTGACTCGCTACGCTGAGCGGTCGCAGCCGCTTACCAACCGCATTTGGGAACGCCGCTTCTCAAGCATTGCGAGAAGCCTTGAAAGCATCGTGACAAAGAGCGTCAAGCAGGTGCT
>MDTG01239990.1_pt1 | contig 14083 bp, 12 predicted proteins | sample 811421 | NCBI WGS metagenome assembly MDTG01 (sample SAMN05326645, study PRJNA326480) | marine metagenome | isolation source: seawater | place: Pacific Ocean: South East | collected 2011 | reverse complement strand
TCGGTTGCATGTTTTTCATCTTTCAACTGAAAAAGAAATTTCGCTTTTTGATAATATATTACCCCTAGCAGAAAAACGCATTACTACTGAAGTGTGTATTCATCACCTTTGGTTTGATGAAAGCAAATATGAAGAAAAAGGAACGCTTATTAAATGGAATCCTGCAATAAAGAAAGAGAGTGATAAAAATGCATTATTCCAAGCTTTATTAGATGATAAATTAGATGTCATTGCGACTGACCATGCTCCACATACCTTGGAAGAAAAATCTAACACTTATTTTAAAGCCCCGTCTGGGGGGCCATTAGTTCAGCACGCCCTGCCTGCAATGTTAGAGTTTTCTAAAAATGGAAAAATTTCTTTAGAAAAACTAGTAGAAAAAATGTGTCATAACCCGGCAATTTGTTTTAAAGTAGAAAATAGAGGTTTTATTCGTGAAGGTTACTTTGCTGATTTAGTTTTGGTAGACTTAAATAGCCCTTGGGAAGTAAATAAAAAAAATATTTTATACAAGTGTGGCTGGTCTCCATTTGAAGGAGAAACCTTTAGTGCAAAAATTACGCATACTTTTGTGAACGGGCATATTGCTTATGAATATGGTTTCTTTGATGAAACTAGTAGAGGAATGCGACTTACTTTTGATAGATAAACACAAAAAAAGACAACCAGATGATTGCCTTTTTTTACTTTCTCAAAATAAAATTCTAATTATTAAGCCTAGGCTTCTTCTGCATCAGCTTCATAACAGCTTTTGTAGCACAACAAGAATGATCTGATAAGCAGATTACTACTGAATTATGAATAACCATTGGTTCATCAACTTTTTTAGATTCTGATAACCCGCAAGCAGTAATAATGAATAACCCAAGAACTACAAATAAATAACTTGTATTTCTCTTCTTTTATACACAACTCTTAAAGACTCTGACCCTCTCCAAGGTCTTTCCTATAGTGTAGTGTCTACTTCAACGGCATTAGTGTCAGTAACTTCTTTAGCTGTTGGAGCAACTTCTTCTACTGTTGGAGCAGCTTCCTCATTTGTTGTTCCTCCTCCACAGGCAGTAAAAGCAAACATTGCTAATCCAATAATAAATAAATTCGCAAATTTTTTCATGTTAAAATTTTAATTGGTTAATAACTGAGACAAATATACATGTTTTGCTTTATTAAAAACTATATTTGTAAAATGAAAATTTATGTATCAACATTCGCTTTTTTATTATGTGCATGCTATAATCCTGAGGAGAAAATTCCAGAAAATATTTTATCGGAAACTGTATTTGAAAATCTCTTAAAAGAAATTCATTTAGCAGAAGGAGCTTTTGAGTTAAATAAAACCAAAAATATGGAAAATGCAAAATCAACTTTAGCGAATAACTACACTTCTATCTACTCAGAATATAAAATCTCAGCTATTGATTTTAAAAATACTCTCAATTATTACGCACAGCATCCTGAAAAATTAGAAAACATATATAGTAATGTCTTAGAAGAAATTAATGAAGAACGTTCTACTTTAAATCAGCAATAAACCAATCACAATATTTTTTTATTGTTTGCTCAATTGGTGTAAACTGAAAGTCAATTTCTTTTTTTATCTTTTCAGTAGAATAAGCTCCATCCGTCATGGAGCTATTAGCCGTTTCCTTAGTCAGTAAAGGAGTTTTTGATGTAATAAAGGAACGAATTGCCTCTAAACGCCAAGCTAATTCTTTTAAAAATGGAGTAACTTTTATACTGGCTTTTGGCTTACCAAGAGCTATTGCTATCCTATCAAAACAATCTCGATATTTTAAATTGGCGCCATTTACAATAAAGCGCTCATTTTTTACTGAACTAAATAATAAATCCACCAAGGAATTAGCAACATCCATTACATCTACATATCCTGTACTTCCATCAGTATAGAATTTTAACCCCGAATCTATTTTCTGAAAAATTTGTGAACTTCCTTTATTCCAGTCGCCAGGACCCAAAATTACAGAGGGATTCACAATTACCACATCCAACCCTTCCTGACTAGCGCGCCAAACTTCCTGTTCGGCATAATATTTACTAAGCGCATAATTACTATCCAATTTTGTAGCTTTAAAATAACATTCTTCATCAACAATTCCAGCAGTAGAATTACGCCCCAAAGCAGCGATAGAACTGATATATCCTAGTTTTTTTATCCCTTTGGAAAGCGCAACATTCACCACATTGGCTGTCCCTTCAATGTTTACTTTTCGCATCAACTCAGCATCAGCAGGGTGGAAAGAAACTACAGCTGCACAATGCAAGGCCCTGCCACAATCCTCCATTGATTTTTCTAAAGAAGGGATGTCGTTCAGATCTCCTGTTACCCAATTAATTTTTGTAAACAACTCCTTTGCAGCATAATAAGAAAATACATTTTCACAAATCTGAATGGATGACGACTCTCTTTTTAAAGCTTTGAAGGAGATACCTTCTTTTGCTAATTTTAATAACACATGTGAGCCAACAAGCCCAGTACCTCCAGTAACAAATATCATAGGTCAAAGATAGTAGATATTACAGCTTAGATTTAATAATTTACCTATTTTTGATAAAAAATTATAGAATGAACTTTGTAGAAGAATTGAAATGGAGAGGGATGATACAGGATATCATGCCGGGTACGGAAGAGCAATTTCAAAAAGAAATGACCTCTGCCTATATCGGCTTTGATCCTACTGCCGACTCTCTACATATTGGAAGTTTAGTTCAAATAATGATTTTGGTGCACTTGCAAAGATCCGGACATAAACCTTTTACTTTAGTAGGGGGTGCTACTGGTATGGTGGGTGACCCTTCAGGGAAAAGTAAGGAGCGCAATTTGCTAAATGAAAAAAAACTAACTCATAATTTAAATGCTGTTCAAAAACAATTAAAGAAATTTTTAGATTTTGATTGTGGAGCTAACTCTGCAGAAGTTGTCAATAATTACGATTGGTTTAAAGATTTAAACTTTTTAGATTTTATCCGTGACGTAGGGAAACATATTTCCATAAATTATATGATGGCAAAAGATTCAGTAAAATCAAGGCTAGAAACCGGAATAAGTTTTACTGAATTTTCCTACCAATTGGTGCAAGGATACGACTTTTACTGGCTTTGGAAAAACAAAAATTGCAAAGTACAATTAGGAGGATCTGATCAGTGGGGAAATATAGTAACTGGAACAGAATTGATAAGAAGAAAAGGAGCAGGGCAGGCTTTTGCTATAACAACTCCTCTTATTGAAAAAGCAGATGGAGGTAAATTTGGAAAAACAGAAAGCGGAAATGTTTGGTTAGATAAAGCAAAAACATCACCATACAAATTTTATCAATTTTGGCTAAATTCTTCTGATGAAGATGCAAAAAAGTACATCAAGATTTTTACGCTTTTATCACAAGATGAAATTAAACAACTTATAAAAGAGCATGAACAAGCACCTCATTTAAGAATATTGCAAAAAGCAATTGCAGAGGAAGTAACTGCAAGAGTTCATAGTAAAGAAGATTTAGAAATGGCAATAAAAGCATCTTCTATTTTATTTGGCAAATCAACTGCTGAGGATTTAAAAAGCCTAGATGAAGATACGTTTCTATCGGTATTTGAAGGTGTCCCACAGTTTGAAATGAGTAAAGCAGATTTAGCTTCTGGTATTGTAGATATTGTAGCTGAGAAAACTCAAATTTTTACAAGTAAAGGAGAGGCAAGAAGAATGATAAAATCCAATGCTGTAAGTATTAATAAGCAGAAAATTACAGAAGATTGTCAACTTTCAGAAAATAATTTGCTAAACGAGAGATATATTTTAACACAAAAAGGAAAGAAAAATTATTTTTTGATTATTGTTGAGTGACTTCTTTATTTCATTAGCTTTTGAGCTTGCATAATATTAGTCGTTGGCAATTGGCAAGCCTTATTTTCACAAACATAAATCATAGTACTACCTTGCACATATTTTTCTTGCAATAATCCCATTTCACTACTTTCAAAACTACCTAACAATAGTTTATTAGGTACATATATTTTATTAAGATCCATTGCCTTGGAATGTGCTTCTTTCCCCAGAATCGCTACTTCATAATAAGGAACTATTTCTTTTAGCATCAAGTTGGCATAATTAGCATAACCACTTGCATATTTTTCCATATCTGGCTTTACATTATTAGCCATAATTATAGCTTTCTGCTTATAATTATCCTTATCCAAAAGCGTGCCTAAATCATACATCACATTTGCCATTACCGAGTTAGACGCCGGAATTACATTATCATTTATCTCCATCTTTCGAGCTATCAACTGAGGATCTAACTTAGAGGTAAAATAAAACATGCCTGAATTTTTATCATAGAAATGTTCTAATGCATATGCTACTAATTGCTCGGCTTTATCTAACCACCCTTTATCAAAAGTAGCTTCATAAAGGCGAATAAATGCCGAGCTTACTATGGCGTAATCCTCCAAATATGCATTGATAGTAGATAGGCCATCTTTATAAGAATGCCATAATTTTCCATCTGCTTCCATTTGAGTGCTTGCTATAAACTTGGCATTTTTTAGCGCCACCTCCAAATGCTGTTTTTCACCAAAAACCATATAGGAATCCACATATCCTTTTAGCATCAAGCCATTCCAAGAGGTTAAAGATTTATCATCCAATCCTGGACGAATTCGCTTGTCTCTTTCACTCATTAAAATTGTTTTCCATTCTTTAATTTTATCTTCTAAATTAGAAATAGGGATTTTATGCTTTTTAGCAATTTTCTTTTTGGTTTTTTTTCTAAGTAAAATATAATTCCCGTGCTCCCATAAGCCTTCTGAATTTATATTATAATATTCCTTAAAAATATCAAAATCCTCACGGACAAATAATTTAAGCTCGGTTTCATTCCAAACATAAAATTTTCCTTCCTCCCCTTCACTATCGGCATCCAAAGCTGAATAAAAAGCTCCATTTTCAGCCGTCAATTCTCTTTCTATAAAGTCTAAAGTTTCAAAAACTACTTGCTTATAAAGCGGATTTTGAAATTTTAAATAGCCCTCAGAATACAAGCTCACCAACTGCCCATTATCATACAGCATTTTTTCAAAATGAGGGGCTTTCCATAGTTTGTCCACTGAATATCGCGAAAAACCACCACCAATTTGATCATAAATTCCACCAAAAGCCATCTTATCCAAAGTAATTTCTACATGCTCTAAGACTTCAGTATTTTTTGACAAATGAGCATAACGCAATAAAAAATTATAGGCATTTGGCATAGGAAATTTGGGTGCACCATTACTACCTCCCTCTGTATTATCAAAGCGTTCAGCCCACAGGCTTACCATTTTGTTCAAATCTTTCCAGGTGAAATTAACTTCTTCATTATTTAAGTCAATATTTTCCACTTGCTGAATCCCTAAAGCAAGTCTATCTGCAAATTCAATAACTCGTTTGGGTTCTGTTTTATAGGTATTTGCAAGTCCTAAAATTTGCTTTTTCCAATCCTCTTTTCGGAAATAAGTACCTCCCCAAAATGGCTTTCCGTTAGGCAGTGCTACACAATTAAGTGGCCAACCCCCTCTTTGATTCATTAACTGTACGGCTGTCATATACACTTGATCTACATCAGGTCGTTCCTCCCTATCCACTTTTATACAAATAAAATTATCATTCATAATTTTTGATACTTCTTCATCCTCAAAACTTTCATGTTCCATCACATGGCACCAGTGGCAAGCTGAATAACCAATACTAATTAATAGTAATTTTCCTTCAGCTTTTGCTTTGTCCAAAGTTTGATCGTTCCATGGGTGCCAAGCTACAGGATTGTAAGCATGCTGCAAAAGGTAAGGGCTTGTTTCGTTTATTAGCTGGTTTGTGTGTATGTTTTCTTTTTCCATGCCTTTGTTTGCTTGACTATTGCAGCTAAGTGTTGTGAGCAAAAAGATGCCTAATACATTTAAAATTTTCATAATTTATTAGCAACTCCTTTAATGAGCTTTTGCGTAATTGGCAAAGAAATGAGGAATGCTTTCAATTCCTTTAAGGTAATTGAAAATACCATAATGCTCGTTAGGAGAATGGATGGCATCCGAATCCAGGCCAAAACCAAATAAGATAGATTTAACTCCCAACTCTTTTTCAAAAAGTGCGACAATAGGAATAGATCCTCCACTTTTAACAGGAACTGGTTTTTTACCATAAGTAGTTTCCATTGCTTTACTTGCTGCTAAATAAGCAGGGATATCAGTTGGCGAAACATATGGCTCCCCCCCATGATGAGGGCTTACTTTGACTTTTACAGATTTAGGTGCTACACTCTCAAAATACTTAGTAAATTTTTCTGTAATTTCTGCATCCGATTGATTAGGGACTAAACGCATAGATATTTTAGCAAAAGCTTTTGATGCAATAACTGTTTTTGCCCCCTCACCTGTGTATCCTCCCCATATCCCGTTTACATCCAAAGTTGGTCTAATTCCATTTCTTTCCATAGTCGTATAGCTTTCTTCTCCATGAATATCAGAAAGGTCTAACGCTTTTTTATAAGCATCCAATGAGAAGGGTGCTCTAGCAATATCTTCTCTTTCTTCAACAGAGAGCTCAACTACATTATCGTAAAATCCTGGAATTTTAATCTGATTATTTTCGTCTTTCATTTTAGCAATCATCTCACACAAAATATTAATAGGGTTTGCTACAGCTCCTCCATATAATCCTGAATGTAAATCTCTGTTAGGTCCTGTTACTTCTACCTCCATATAACTGAGTCCTCTTAGTCCAGTAGTGATAGATGGAGTATCATTTGCAATAATTCCAGTGTCAGAAATTAAGATGGCATCACATTTTAATCTTTCTTTATTTTCTTTTACAAAAAACCCTAAATTTTCTGAACCAACTTCTTCTTCCCCTTCAATCATAAGCTTAATATTGCAAGGTAAAGTGTTTGTGTTCATCATTAACTCAAATGCTTTTACGTGCATATAGAATTGACCTTTATCATCACAAGAGCCTCTAGCAAAAATAGCTCCTTCTGGATGAATATCCGTTTTTTTAATCACTGGATCAAATGGTCCGCTTGTCCATAATTCTAATGGGTCGGCTGGCTGTACATCATAGTGCCCGTATACCAAAACAGTAGGTAAGTCTGGATCTATTATTTTTTCTGCATAAACAATAGGATAACCTTTTGTTTCACAGATTTCAATATTATCCGCCCCTGCATATTCAAGGGATTTTGCTACGGCTTCTGCACAATTCAGTACATCTGCCTTGTAAGCAGGATCTGCAGAAATAGACGGGATTTTTAAAAGTTCAATTAATTCCTGGATGAATCGATCCTTATTGTCATTTATGTAATTTTTTATATGTTCCATTTTTTATTTTATTAGAATTGAACCAGACATTTCTGTTGGGATATCAACCCCTATTATTTGTAATATAGTAGGAGCAATATCACCTAACTTTCCGTTTTCTATTTTTTCAAAACCTGTATTAATTACAAAGCACGGAACCAAATTAGTACTATGTGCTGTATTTGGTGAGCCATCTTTATTTATGGCAAAATCAGCGTTCCCATGGTCGGCAATTATGATAAAAGCATAATCATTTTCTAATCCTTGTTCTACCACTTTTTGGGTGCAAGCATCAACTGTTTCTACGGCTTTTATAATGGCTTGATAATCTCCAGTATGGCCCACCATATCGGCATTTGCAAAATTCAGACACACAAAATCTGTTTCTCCTCTTTGAAGTTCAGCAACTATAGTTGAGGTAACTTCTGGTGCACTCATTTCGGGCTGCAAATCGTAAGTAGCAACTTTTGGCGAGTTTACTATTAGCCTTTTTTCTCCTTCAAATTCTGCTTCTCTACCTCCTGAAAAGAAGAAAGTAACATGAGGATATTTTTCGGTTTCAGCAATTCGGATTTGCGTTTTATTATTTTGCTCTAACACTTCTCCTAAAGTGTTTGTGATGTTTTCTTTATCGTAAATTACATTCACATTTTTATAAGTAGAATCATAATTTGTTAAAGTGGTATAGTGTAGATTTAAAGCGCTCATTCCAAAATCTAGCATATTGCTTTGAGATAACACAGTGGTAATTTCTCTACATCTATCCGTGCGGAAATTAAAACAAATTACCGCGTCATTTTCTTTTATTATAGTGATTGGGGTTTCATTTTCATCAACATAAATAATAGGTTTAATAAACTCATCTGTTATTCCATTATCATATGAAGCTTGAATGGTTGCTAATAAATTTTGTGAATTTTCACCCTTTCCATTTACCATCAAATCATAAGCCATTTTTATTCTTTCCCATCTTTTATCACGGTCCATGGCGTAATACCTACCACAAACAGACGCAATTTTTGCTCCAAATAAATTTTGTTCTAACTTTTGAATAAATACTTTTCCACTTTTTGGGTCACAATCTCTACCATCTGTAAAGGCGTGAATAAAAACATTTTCTACCCCAGATTTATTTGCAAGTTCACACAATTTATACAAGTGGTTTTGATGAGAGTGAATCCCCCCATCAGAAACTAAACCCATTAAATGAAGGGGCTTATTATTTTCTTTTGAGTAGGCAAAAGACTTTTTCAGATTTTCCATTTCAGCAATGGAATTGTCCTCACAAGCAATATTAATTTTTACTAAATCCTGATAAACAATTCTACCAGCTCCAATATTAAGGTGTCCTACTTCTGAATTTCCCATTTGTCCTTTAGGAAGCCCCACATTTTCTCCATCGGTTAAGAGTTGGCAATTAGGATACTTTTTATAAAGAGAGTCTACAAAAGGAGTATTAGCATTGTGTATGGCATCTGATTTTGTTTTATCGCCATGCCCCCATCCATCTAAAATAATAAGTACTGCTTTTTTACCTTTCATTTAAGGCAAAGATAAAATTTTAGTTGCTTTTGCTAGTTGTTAACTGCTTGAAAATAAACTGCCCTATATAATAAACATAAATGAAGTTACCATAATACAAGAGATTGTTACTCCAATACTAATTGCAATTAAGGATTTCTTATAGCTAATACGGAAAATATAAGCCGCGATGGTGCCAGTATAGGCCCCAGTTACAGGAAAAGGTATCATTACAAAAACCATCAAGCCCCAAGCTCCATACTTCTTAATCATGGTTTTAGTTCGTGATCTTGCTCTTGATGATAAATAAATTACACTTTTTTTATAAAATTCATTTTTAGAAAAATACTTCTTTGAAAATTCAATAGCTCTGTAAAATATTGGGAATATTAATAAATTAGCCGTTAGACCAATTACCAATACCAAAAAAATAGGTAGACCATTCAACTCCCCATAAGGTATCCCTGCTCTCGCCTCTCCAAGAGGAGAAAGGCTAATTAAAAAAGTAACTAAAATGTCCTGAAACATATTGAAAGTTTAAGATTGCGAATATAACTATAATATATAATATCTGAACTTATAAAAAATTACTTAATCATAGCATTCTGAAAACTTTCCCGCATCTGTTTATGAATACCATTATCTTTACCTAAACGCTCTGGATGAAATTGAACTGCTATCATAAAGGGATGAACAGAAGTATCCATTACAGTAGCCTCTGGCAAACCATCATATGAGCGAGCAATAATGCGTAAGTTTTCTGAAATATCTTTAAGCCCTTGATGATGCCAAGAATTCACCAAAAAAGTATCTTTATGTAATGGAAAAATTAAATTCGTATAATAAGGATTCTTACAACTTAATGCAATTTCATGCATTACTTCTCCTTTATTGCTGTGGATAACTGTTGTGCCAATTTCTGATGGGATGTCGCCATAAAGCGTTCCACCACTCGCGACATTCATCATTTGCATGCCTCTACAAACCCCAACAAGTGGCAATTTATTTTTAAACGCAAAATCGAATAATTTACGCTCTAATGTATCTCTTGAAAAATTAATGGTACCACAAACTTTTATGTTAGCAGTGTTATTGTACTCAAGAGGATTTATATCCTCTCCACCAGTTAAGATAATGCCATCAGCTAATGCCAAAATAGAATCCGTATTTTTTATAGTATAGGCATCTAAAATAATTACATTTTCATCTTCTACCCATTTTACATAATTTGAAGATGCCTTAGATAGTATAATTGTTTTTTTTTGCTGTTTTTGGCAAGCAAAAAAAGTGAAAATGCAAACTAATATAAATAGTAGTTTTTTCATTTGTTTGTTAATATATTTAAAATCTCAAACTTAAGAATTATTTTCAACCATTCCCTAATTAATCTTATCATCACAGCTGTATTTCGTCAATTTTGTTTTTTAGCCACTTATACAATCCCTTTTTTCATTTTTGGGCAAAAAAGTGTCATTTTATTGCAAAATCATGCGTTTTAATGACATTTTGGTTGGTTTTTATATTAAAAAAACAGTGCTATTTGTTAAAAACTAGTAAAATAGCAATGCTATAATTAGCTAAAACACACCAAAATGCACAAAAATTCTTAAAAAAACTATAAAACAGACAAAAATTACACTAAACTGTACATTTTTTGCATTATTTTTTCACTTTCCCATATTTTTTCAATATGAGGCGTACTCATAATGCTCTGCATGATTTTTTCTTGTTTCATTCCAATTTCCCAAGCCTCAGAATAAGGGGTGTTGGTAAAGCTAACCATAGAATAAAGCGGAATCCATTTATTAGGATATAAGTTGGAAAATTTCTTTTCTATTTCTTTCTGTAGTAAAAATTTAGGGTCAGCCGTTTTATCTCGCATTACAATAAAATTATGCATGGATAAATCCTGTAACCCATCACCATTTGGTTTTCTGCATTTAGAATATTCTTTAAAACATGTTTCAAAATTATCATCATGCTTATCTAATAATTCATCCAAAATTCTGCAGTCCTCAAAGCCAGCATTCATCCCTTGCCCATAAAAAGGTACAGTTGCATGAGCCGAATCTCCAATAAGTAAAGACGATTTTTTTACATGCCACGGAAAGGTTCTTATTATTCCTAATGATGAGGTTGGATTAGATTCCCATTGCTCATATAAGTCAGGTACAATTTCAATAAAATCTGGAAAAATAGACGTAAAATATTGCAGTACCTCATCTTTTGTATTTAATTTCTCAAAAGAGTTAACTCCTTTCTTTGGCGCAAATAATGTACAAGTAAAGCTCCCGTCTAAATTAGCAAGCGCAATAACCATAAACTCACCTCTAGGCCAGATATGTAAAGCATTTTTATCTAACAAATACCCTCCATTCTCACCTGCTGGTATCATCAATTCTTTATAATCATGTTGAATCTCATTATAAACATATTCATGATTATGCTTCTCAAACATTTGCTTTCGTATGGCTGAAAACGCTCCATCTGCACCAATTAATAAATCAGAAGATATTATCTTTTTTTTATTAGTTATAGAATTCTCAAATGTAGCAATAGCCTCTTCTAAATTAGCGTCTACACATCTTTCATTAAAATAAAGTTTTGCTCCATTTTTATCCGCTATTTCCATCATAAGAACATTTAACTGTGCTCTAGAAACAGAGTAAATAGCTTCTCCATCATTCCCATAAGGCTGCTCACTTAAATTACCTTCCTTATCATGCATAATTCTTTTATACATAGGAATAGCAATCTTTTTTACTTCTTTATCAATCCCTACTTTTTTTAGTGCAGTCCAACCCCTTTTAGAAAGAGCTAAATTTATAGATTTTCCTGCAGTAATAATCTCAGAACGCAAATCCTTTCTTCTCTCAAATACATTAACATTAGCCCCTCTTTTTATCATGTAAAGAGCACAAAGGGATCCGACTAATCCAGCACCAACAATGGTAATATCTTTCTTCATTAGACTACTGCCTTTAATATATTATAAAAATTAAATACATCTGAGAAACTGTTATAAAGTGGGACAGGAGCTACACGAATTACATCTGGTTCTCTCCAATCAGCAATAACTCCTTTCTCAGTTATTTTGTTGAACAACTCTTTATTCCCATTTTTTACTCGAATAGAAATTTGACAGCCTCTTTCTTCTGGTGTTATAACTTCTATTCTATCTGTTTCAATTGTATTTAATAAGAATAGTAAGTAAGCTGTTAATTTTTTAGATTTTGCAACTAACTTTTCCATACCTAACTCATCAAAAATAGAAAGAGAAGCGCGTATTGCTGCTAAAGATAAAATGGGAGGGTTGCTCAACTGCCACCCTTCTGCCGATTTTATTGCGTTGAATGTGTTTGGCATTTTAAAGCGATTCTCTTTATTGTGCCCCCACCAACCTGCAAATCTAGGAAGATCTGACTTGTGATGTTTCTCATGCACAAAGACTGACGCTACAGATCCGGGCCCTGAATTCAAATATTTATATGAACACCAAACAGCAAAATCAACTCCCCAATTATGCATATCTAGTTTTACATTTCCGGCTGCATGGGCTAAATCAAAACCCACAATAATTCCTTTCTGATGCCCTAATTTTGTGATCGTTTCGAAATCAAAAACTTGACCTGTATAATAGTTTACCCCCCCCAACATAATAAGTGCAATTTTATGTCCTTCACTTTCAATTATTGCTTTAATATCCTCTGTTCTAATGGCTGATTCTCCATCTCGAGAAGTAAGCTTTATTAAAGAACTTTCTGGTAAAAATCCATGATGTTTTATTTGTGATTCTACCGCATAAATATCAGATGGAAATGCATCTGCTTCAATAATAATTTTATGACGTGTTTCTGTTGGTCTATAAAAAGAAACCATCATTAAATGAAGGTTAACCGTAAGTGTATTCATTGCAACAACTTCCGATGTTTTTGCTCCAACTATCTTGGAGTAACTTTCAGTCAAAAATTCATGATACGGCATCCAAGGATTTTTAGCATGGAAATGACCTTCAACACCAAAATTTGCCCAATCCTCTAGCTCCTGATTTATAAATTTTTTTGTTCTTTTTGCTTGCAATCCTAATGAATTCCCACAAAGATAGATGCATTCATCTCCATTTTTTTGCAATGGAATATGAAACTCATTTCGGTAATGTCTCAATTCATCAGATTCATCTAGCTTGAAAGCAAATTCTTCTGTTTTTTTATAAGTCATTTACTTTATATAAAATAGGTCTGCTTGGCGCTGCATCAGATACAAATGCAGGAATTTGCAGATTTAATAAATAACAGCCATCTTTAATGTTTTCAGAAGCATAAATCATTTCTGTAATAGTTTTATGTGAAGATTTAGAATTAAATTTTTTTTCTTTTGTTTCCCAAAATATATTGTGAGCTGAAAGATTTCCTTCATCTAATAATCTATCTACAGAAGGAGTGTCCACTAACAGATGATCTACATCCAAACTTACAATATACTCCACTGCTTCAATACTAAGAAAAGCAGGAGCTTCTTTCATGTAATCTCTACTTTTTTTGCTCTCATAATTTGGCAATGTCCGTATAATCAATCCTCTCAGAAACTCAGAATTTGCATCTTTTAGCTGCAATTGCAAATCTTTTTTTGTGATAACTACATCCTCAACATTTAATTTAGGAATATAATTTTCATCCGTTATTTTCGGAGTAACAGAAATAAGTGTAGATGGTATCATTTCCTCTTTTAAAGAAGATAATATAGATATCCTCTCATTTGTAATATGTCCAATACATTCAGTATGGGTGCCATTACAATGAGGAGTAAAACTATAGGTTTCAAAATTACAAGGACCTCCTTTTCTAGTATCTCCAACAAATTGTCCATCGTGATAAGGTTTAGAAGTTGCCTTTTCTACTGCATAAGTATTAGGCTGCTCTCCATTAAAATTTAGAGGAATAGAGACATCAATTCCTTTTGAGAAGTCAATAGTATATTTTTTATTTCCAATTTCAATACCCGCCTTCATTATATGAAATCTTCTTTTTTCATTTCTAGCCAATTTAGAACATTTTTACACCAGATATTATCTCCTTCTTTTTTAGATAGAATTCCAGTTTCAATCGCGTAATCTAACACTCTTCCAGGGTATGAAGTTCCTACACCTTCTATTTCTCCTAAAGGAAAAGGGTCATCTAGTCCCATTATAATTTGATTGACTCCAACACGCTTTTTTAGTAGATCT
>MDTG01203399.1_pt1 | contig 14083 bp, 18 predicted proteins | sample 811421 | NCBI WGS metagenome assembly MDTG01 (sample SAMN05326645, study PRJNA326480) | marine metagenome | isolation source: seawater | place: Pacific Ocean: South East | collected 2011 | reverse complement strand
TTATCTTAAATTATCAAAATATTTTATTATTTTTTTATCTTTGATTGCTTTTTTTATTGCTTCAAGAGGATTTGATATTTTATATTTATTTTTATTAGCTGATTTATTTTGTTGTGCTTTTGTTTTTACAGTTTTTTACAGTTTTTATAACAAAGATATTAAAGAAAAAACTGCATATATATCAATCATAATAGGTTTAATTGGAGGTTTTTTAATGTTCCCATTTCCTGATTTTTCAAAAAGTCTACTAGTTGGTGTATTGCTGCCAGTAGAAATATTTGCACCTTTTGTTTTACAATCTTTATTATTTTTATCTTTTGTTGTCGCTACATTTCTGCCAGTGGTGATTTTAAAAGTTAAAAAAATGTAAAATTATATTGAAGATTGTAAAGCTTTATAAATTAGATCTTTGGTTGTTTCACCAATACTTCTATAAACTTCTTTATTGTCTTTAAATATTAATAGTGTCGTTTGATATTGTACGTTAAATAATTTTGCAATTTCTTTATTTGTTACATCAAATGTAAAATATTCAATATTACTAAATTCATTTTTCGCCTTATTTAATACCTTCATTTGACTTGCACAGGATGTACAATATTTAATCCATGAACTTACTACAATTATTTTTCCTTCTGATTTAGCTTTATCAAATAATTCTTTTTTGAAGGTTGTTTCCTTTTCCATTGCATTAGCGCTGAATGCAATAATACAAAAAAGAAAAGTTAAAATTTTATTCATTAATCTCAGTTTTTCATATATTAAATTATAATTCATTGTAATCTAACAAATTGTCTCTATATAATTCATCTCTAAATGTCAGAAAATCAAATAAGTATTCAAAATTTATCAAAAGTATATGACAATGGCTTCAAAGCTCTTAGAAATATTAATCTTAATATTCAAAAAGGTGAAATTTTTGCAATGCTTGGACCAAATGGAGCAGGTAAAACTACCTTAATTAGCATTATTTGTGGAATAGTAAGGCCGACTTCCGGAAAAATTACTGTAGATAATTTTGATATTATTAATGATTATAGGGAAACAAGATCAAAAATTGGTTTAGTACCACAAGAATTATCCTTAGAACAATTTGAAACTGTTTTTAATAATATTTCATATTCACGAGGATTATATGGAAAAAAGCCTGACCCAAGTTATATAGAAAAAATTTTAAAACAATTAAGTTTATGGGATAAAAAAGATCTTAGTCTTCGTCAGTTATCTGGTGGAATGAAACGAAGAGTTTTAATTGCAAAGGCCTTATCTCACGAACCTGAAATATTATTTTTAGACGAACCTACAGCCGGTGTAGATGTTGAGCTAAGACAAGATATGTGGAAAATAGTGGAATTACTCAGAAAAACTGGAGTCACTATTATTTTAACTACCCATTACATAGAAGAGGCAGAAGCAATAGCTGATCGAGTAGGGGTTATTAATCAGGGAGAGATTATAGTTGTAGACAAAACTACGTCATTACTTAAAAAAATGGGCCATAAAAAGTTGACAGTTGAACTACAAGAAGAAATTAGTGAAATTCCTAAAAACCTTGAAAATTATAATTTGAGTCTAGGAAATAACAATATTTCAGTAATTTATACTTATAATGTACAAGCTAAGCAGACAGGAATTACAAATCTATTACAAGATTTAAAAGATGCGGGACTCAAACTTAAAGATTTAAAAACAGAACAAAGCACACTAGAAAAAATATTTGTTAACTTGGTTAGGGAAAATAATGAAATTTAATTATCAAGCTTTTAAAGCAATCTATCTTCATGAAATGGATAGATTTAAAAGAACTTTAGGACAATCTTTATTATCACCAGTTCTTTCTACACCTCTATATTTTATTGTTTTTGGTTCAGTCATTGGAGGGTATGTTGAAAATATTGACGGAATTAGTTATGGGTCTTATATCGTTCCAGGATTATTAATGTTAACTTTGTTAACTCAATCAATTAGTAATACATCTTTTGGAATTTTCTTCCCTAAATTTAATGGAACAATCTATGAAATTTTAGCAGCACCGATTTCGACATTTGAAATAGTACTAGCTTTCGTCGGTGCTGGAGCAACTAAAACTTTAATTGTTGGAGTTGTTATATTTATAACATCAACATTCTTTGTTGATGTATATGTGCAAAAGCCATTTTTGATGATTATGTTACTTATATTGGTAGCATTTACTTTTGCTTTATTCGGTTTCTTAATTGGTTTGATGAGTTCTAATTTTGAACAAATGTCAGTTGTGCCAACACTAGTAATTACACCTATGGTTTTTTTGGGAGGAAGTTTATATTCTTTAGATATGCTGCCACCATTTTGGCAAACAATCACTTACTTTAATCCAGTCGTTTATTTAATAAATGGATTAAGATATTCTTTTTATGGAGTTTCAGATTTTAATATATGGATTAGTATTAGCTCTATGTTCGCATTTTTAATAATTTGTGTAATCGCGGTTACTACTCTTTTAAAAAAAGGGTATAATATTAAATCTTAGGAAGAAGCAATTTTTTCTTTGGGTAATATCACAAACATAAAATTCAGAAAGTTCAAAAAAGCTGACCCGTCATGGATCAGCTATTTATAAATCTAACTTTCAAGAGGAATTGAATTATTAGAACTGTTCTGACTCAGTTGAGCCATCCATTGCTGTAGTTGAGCTTTTTCCACTGCTTATTGTGTTGGAAACAGCGTCAAAATAAGAAGTGCCAACTTCTCTTTGATGTTTTACGCTAGTGTAACCATCTTTTTCACGAGCAAATTCTTGTTGTTGAATTTTTGAATATGCAGACATGCCTTCTTTTTTATATTTTTCCGCTAATTCAAAAATAGCAATATTTTGAGTATGAAATCCTGCAAGAGTTATGAATTGAAACTTATAACCCATTTTACTTATTTCTTGTTGAAAAGAAGCTATTTCATCATCAGATAAATGTTTTTTCCAATTAAATGAAGGTGAACAATTGTAAGCCAAAAGTTTACCTGGAAATTTTTCATGAATAGCATCAGCAAATTTCTTTGCTTCTTCAAGGTTAGGTGTTGCAGTTTCGCACCAAATTAGATCTGAATAAGGTGCATAAGCTAAACCTCTAGATATTGCTTGGTTTATCCCTGCTTTGACATAATAAAAACCCTCAGGAGATCTTTCACCTGTTAAAAATTTTTTATCATTATCATCATGATCATTTGTAATGAGTTTTGCAGCATTTGCATCAGTCCTAGCTAAAATAATTAATGGTACATCAGCAATGTCTGCTGCTAACCTAGCAGCTTTCAAATTTTTTACCATCGTCCCAGTTGGAACTAAAACTTTTCCACCCATATGGCCACATTTTTTTCACTTGCTAATTGGTCTTCAAAATGAACTCCAGCAGCACCAGCTTTAATGAATTTTTTTGAAAGTTCAAACACATTAAGAGGACCTCCAAATCCTGCCTCTCCATCTGCAATAATCGGTAACATATAATCTACTTTTTTTTCTTCTTTCATGTCACCATCTTTAATTTCCATATGTTGAATCTGATCTGCTCTAATTAATGCGTTGTTCATTGACTCAACTAATTTTGGTGCACTATCGTAAGGGTACAAAGATTGATCTGGATACATTTCACCAGCACTATTGGCATCAGCTGCAACTTGCCATCCGCTTAAGTATATTGCCTTTAATCCTGCTTTAGCATGTTGTACTGCATGATTACCTGATAAAGATCCGAGTGTATTAACATATGACTCTGTATTTAATAAATTCCACAATTTTGTTGACTGATGTTTACACATTGAATACTCAATTTTTATTGAACCTCTAAGTCTTTCAACTTCTTCTGGAGTGTAATCTCTTTTTATTCCTGCAAATCTTTTTAAATCATATGAGATATTTTCTGCGCTCATTATTATCCTGTGCTGTTAAAATTTTGTTAGTTAGAAATGAATATTAGTAGAAAAAAATTAATTTAGTTTGAGTCGTTAAGGGTCTCAACTAGATCTTTCATTCCACTTGAGCCCCAATCACAATGGTCATCCCTCATGTAAATTCCTCTGCTATTATGCTTAGCTAAATCCTCATGATTTATGATTTGAGCTTCATTTTCATTGTTTTTTATTTTTTCATTCATGTAAATTTTATAATTTACAGGATTTACAAAATCTATAATAAAGTTTAAAATGCTTGTAAATTATGGAAAAAAATTGTAAAAATAAATTTACAAAATTTACAAATAGAAAATATGAGTCAATTAAACTTAAAAATTGGACCAAAAATTAAGGCTTTTCGAAGACAATTAGGCCTTCAAGCGAATAAACTTGCTGAAGAGTTAAACATTTCACCTAGCTATTTAAATTTAATTGAGGGTGGAAAAAGAAAAATAGACGGAGATTTACTATTAAAAATTTGTGAAAAACTAAATATTGAGCTTTCTCAATTAACATCAAAAACAGATATAAATCTAGAGAATACTTTATCTGAAATCTTAGATGATAAATTATTTGAAGATTTAGATATTTTGGCCCCAGAAGTAAAAGATCTTGTTGGAACAAATCCTAAAATTGGAAAAGCAATTGTAAGATTAGGCGATATTCTTAAAAAGAAAGATCATGAAATGATCAATAAGATAGAAACTATTTCAGGTAAAATTGTTGATAACAGAAAAAATTCGTTCCCAGGTGAAGTTATCTCAGATTTTTTACAAGAAAATAGAAACTATTTTCCGAGGTTAGAAGATTTTGCAAACAAAGTTTTTGAAAAAGTACAAAAGAATAATCGAACAAGATACATAGCGCTTTGTGACTATTTAAAATCTGAATACGGAATAACGGTTAAGGATGTAATTCCAGAGGAAGATAAGCCTTTTTCAAAAATTTATCAAAAAAATAAAAAAGAACTATTGTTAAGTGATTATAGCTCTTTAGAAACTAAAAAACTGCATGCTGCAGCACAAATCGCTCAAGAGGGCGCTAATAAAGAAATAGAAAATTATTTATCTAAATTTACATTTCCTTCAGATGAGTCTAAGAAACTAACAAAAGTTGCTTTACTTAATTATTGTGGCGCAGCTATATTAATGCCGTATAAACTTTTTCATACAGAGTGTAAAAAGCTTAAATATGATTTAGAATTACTGCAAAATACTTTTGCAACATCGTTTGAACAAGTTGCTCACAGAGTGACATGTCTCCAGGATCCAAAATTACCTGGTATTCCATTTCATTTTCTTAGAGTGGATATGGCTGGAAACATTTCTAAAAGATTTTCACTTTCTGGAATTGAAATACCAAGATATGGTGGAGCTTGTCCTAGATGGAATGTTTATTCAGCTTTAACAAGACCAGGTGTAATCCAGGCAGCAGTGAGCAAAATGACTAATGGAGAAAAATATGTGTGTATCGCGAGGACAGTTGAGAAAGGAATAGGTAGATTTGGCCAATCAAAAAGTATTTTGTCAATTGGATTAGGTTGTGAAGCTAAGTATGCAAAAGATTTTGTTTATACAGAAAATATAAATATAAATGACAAATCTACGGAAATACCAATAGGTGTTTCTTGTAGAACATGCGATCGATTAGACTGTTCACAAAGAGCTTTTCCTCCGCTACATAAAAAGTTTGATGTTGATATCAATTCAAGAGGAGTTTCAGTATATGTTGGGGATAAAAATTAAAAATAATTAATATGATTAAATTCATAATGCCAGTTATTATTATTTTTTTTTTAATACTTTATTGGGATCAATTAAACGAAAAAATTTATAAGAGATTTAAAAATAAGATTGATTATATATTGGTGACAATTGTTTTAATTATTTTGGGAACTGTTCTAGCATTACTTTATTTTTAGTATTTATGAAAAATATTGATTAATCATACTATAAAGTATCTGAGTCAGATGGTGTTTTTACAATTAAAAATATTAATACAACAATTGGTTTTGCCAGATTTAATAAGAAAGGAGAAATCGAATATATCTTTGTGAATCCAATATTTAGAAAAATGGGATTTGCAAAAAAATTATTAAGACTAGTTAAAGAAAAAACCAAAAAAGATTTAGTTTTTCAAAAACCGATAAGTCCACTTGGATCAAAATTATTGAAATCATTAGATTTGACTTAAAAATTAATTATGAGAGAAATTTTAAAAAAAAAATTCAAACCAAGAATTAAAGCTAGAATTAGAAAAAATAAGCAAATTTTAAATAAAAATATCGATAACTTTTTTGATTGGATAAAAGGAGCTGAATTAGTTGAGTTAAAAGAGTGTAATACTGAAGAAGATCCCGTAAGACCTGAATTAGATAATGTTTTTAGAAGAAGTTATGGGAGAAAAATATATGGAGTAAAATATGGAGGGCAAATACACGCTGTAATGTGTTTTGGTTACACAAATCAAATTCCAAAAACTGTTGAAGAATTAGATAAGTTTAGTCATGATGCTTTTTTACAAAGTGCCCAAAGAGATCAGAACGTTGGACAGATTGCTATTGCATACACCGTATGGTCAAAAAAAAAAGGTGGTGGTAAATTGATAGTGAAAGAAGTTTTTAAAAAAATAAAAAAATCAAACCATCTAAATAGACTGGTTACACTATCTCCTTTAACAGAGATGGCAACAAAATTTCATAGTAAAAATGGGGCTCATCTTTTACAAGTAAATGAAAGAACTCAAAATTTTGAATACAAAGTTATATAGTTTATGAGAATTATTAAAATCTTTATTCTTGTATTTTCTATTTTGTTTTTTTTATCATATTCTTATGCAATGTCTTATGAGGAAGCTAGCTATGAAATTATAAAAAAAAATGAAGTATTTGAAATTAGAAAATATTCTGACCGATTAGCTGTAGAAACAATAGCAATAAATCAAGACAATAATTTTAAAAAACTATTTAATTATATATCTGGAAGAAATGAAACCGGTGAAAAAATTAAAATGACCACACCAGTAACTCAAATTAAAAAAGATGGAAATATGAGTATGCAATTTTATTTGCCCTTAAAGTTTGATATTAATAATGTTCCAAATCCAACAACACAGGATGTAAAAATAATTAAAATTAAAGAAGGACATTATGCGGTTATACAGTACTCTGGTAGAGTATCAGATAAAAATTTTTTAAAACATAAAAAAGTTTTACTTAAGGAATTAGAAAAAAATAATATTATAATTAGTAGCGAGCCTATAAAAGCAACTTATGATAGTCCTTTTACACTTCCCATGTTTAGAAGGAATGAAGTAATGTTTAAAATCAATTATTAATATTCGTGAAAAAAAAATATAAAGCTATGGTTTTATCATGTATGGATCCTAGACTTCAGCCATTAGTTTTTGACTATTTAAAAAAGAAAAAACTAAAAGGTAAATTTAGCGCATTTACTATTGCTGGTTCTGCGATTGGTGTAACTCATCTAAAATTTAAAAAATGGCACAAAACTTTTTTTGATAATTTAGAAATATCAATTTCTTTACATAAAATAAATAAGTTGATAGTTATTAATCATCGAGATTGTGGTGCAGCTAAAATTGTTAATAAAAATAAAAAATTTAATGAAAAAAATGAAATAAAGATTCATAAAGATTCTTTTATTAAAATCAAAAGAAAAATTAACAAAAAGTTTCCAAAATTAAAAACTGAGTTTATTTTAATGTCTTTAGATAAAAAATTAGTAAATTTAAGATAATTACTTTAAATACAAATAGAGAATGATTAAAATTATAAAATTTTATAGAGGTGTTAAGTTAATTATATTAAACAGCTTTTACTTTAACTTAAAAAGTTTAGGTATTTACTTTATTTTTTTACTATCAATTCATACTTTTTCAAAGTTTTTGTATCTTAAATTTAAAAACAAAAATATTGCTCTGGATTTTTTTAATGATTTAAAAAAATTCACTTTTACTAGAAATTATTTTAAACATAATCCTTCAATATGGTACGAGGTCTTCAAACAAAATAATTATTTAAACAAAAAAGTAGATATTTTAGAAATTGGTTCATTTGAGGGAATGTCATTAATATTTTTTGAAAAAATTTTAAATATAAATCAAATATTTTCTATTGACATAAAAGAAAACAAAAATTTTCTAGAAAATACAAAATCAATTAAAAATATAAAATACTTTAATTCTTCATCAGATGATTTTTTTCAAAAAAATATGTCAAAAAAATTTGATATTATTTATGTTGATGGAAGTCATTATTTTGATGATGTGTATAATGACTTAATAAATTCAGAAAAAATTTTAAAAGAAAATGGGATATTAATAATTGATGACCTCTTATTAGATTTAAATTTTAGAAAATATGGTTATAAATTTCATGAAGATGTTATGGGTGGAGTATTTAAATTTCTTAAATTAAAAAAGAATAATTTTGATTATATTTTTGTTGGCCATCAATTAATTCTTAAAAAAATAGTTCTTTAAAAAAATTCATATACGAAATTAATTTATGACAAATTTTCTAATTTTTTTAATTTTAATTTTTAGCCTTAATTGTGTATCAATAGCTATGGAAAAAAAACCTTACCATCATTTACCTGATGGTACATTTAGAAACCCCGAGGGATCACCAGTTAGATCAAAGGATGTAAATTTTTCATACTCTCAATTTATTAAAGAAAAAAAGAAAATAGATCTCACAGTTCCAGATAATCATGTGGTTGACAAAACAATTGTGAAAGAGAGTTTAGAAAAATTTAAAAATGATGATTATATTGCTTGGATTGGTCATGCCACATTTTTAATAAAGCTTGGTGAAACAACTATAATTACTGATCCGGTATTTTCTAAAAATGCTGGACCTTTAATTTTTGGACCAAAAAGATATGTAGAACCTGCGCTAAAATTAAATGAAATTCCAAAAACAGATGTATTTTTACTAACTCATAATCACTACGACCATCAAGATATGTCTACAATTAGAAGGTTCCCATTTAAAGATACAAAAGTTTTACTTCCGCTAAAACTTGGTAAATATTTTAAAAGATACAAGGATGTAAATGAAATGGATTGGTATGATGAAATAAAAATAAATAACGATCTAAAGATTACATTATTACCAGCAGTTCATTGGTCAAAAAGAAGCCTGACCGATACTAATAAAACATTATGGGGAAATTTCTTGATCCAATATAAAGATAAAAAAATATTTTTTGCATGTGATACTGGATATGGAAATATTTATAAAGAACTCGGAAAAAAATATGGTCCGATTGATTTATCTATGATTAATATTGGAGCATATGATTTTAGACCTATGTTTAAAAAATCAATCTACCATACCACACCTGAAGAAGCTTTAAATATTGCACAAGATTTAAAAAGTAAAAAAGTTTTAGGAACTCATTGGGGAACTTTTGTTTTATCTTTAGAGCCGATAATGGAACCACCAGTTCGATTTAAAGATAATGCAGAGAAATATGGCTTTAAAAAGGAGAATGCAATAATTTTTAAAATTGGCGAATTTAATAAATTTCAGGATATAATTAATTAATATGAAAAATAAAAGTTCGAGAAATATGGTCGGATATGGTTTAAAAGGTAAAAAAATTTCATGGCCAAATAATTCGAAATTAGCTTTACAAATAGTTTTAAATTATGAGGAGGGTGGCGAAAATTGTTTATTAAATGGAGACAAATTTTCTGAAACTTTTCTTTCAGAAATAATTGGTGCTAAAGCTATTAAAGGAAGACATATTAGCATGGAAAGTATTTATGAATATGGTTCTAGAGCAGGCTTTTGGCGGTTAGACAAACTATTTAAAGAAAAAAAAATTCCTGTAACAATTTTTGGTGTTGGCTTAGCTCTAGAACAAAATTTAGAAGTTTGTGAAGCAATTAAAAAAGGCGATTATGAAGTAGCTGCACACGGATATAGATGGATTGATTATCAAAATGTAAAAAAAAATGTTGAAAAAAATCATATGCAAAAATCTATCAATACAATTAAGAAAATTTTTGGCTCAAGACCATTAGGTTGGTATACTGGAAGGTGTAGTCCAAATACCAGAGATTTAGTTTTTGAAGAAGGAGGTTTTTTATATGATAGTGATAGTTACAGCGATGATTTACCATATTGGGAACACAAAGATAAAAAGAAACAGTTAATTATTCCTTATACACTAGATAATAATGATATGAGATTCGCAACCAATCAGGGATTCAATACAGGCGACCATTTTTATAATTACCTCAAGGACAGTTTTGATGCCTTATATGAAGAGGGAAAAACAAGTCCTAAAATGATGTCAGTTGGATTGCATTGTAGATTAATAGGTAGACCCGGTAGAATTCAGTCTTTAAAGAAATTTTTAGACTATGTTACTAAATTTGAGGATGTATGGATTTGCAAAAGAATTGATATAGCTAAGCATTGGATTAAAAACTACTCATAATATGAAAGAAAAAATAATATTTACTAACGGATTAATAGATTTAGCTCAACCAAGATTGGGTACAAAAGTCATTTATAAAACTGATGATTTTTTCGCTTCTGCCAATAGAATTATTAGTCCAACTATTCCTATATTCAAAGAAGGAGTTTTTGACAAACATGGAAAATGGATGGATGGATGGGAATCAAGAAGAAAAAGAATTTCAGGACATGATTACATTGTTTTAAAATTGGGTAGGCCAGGAAAAATTTCTAAGGTTGACATAGATACATCACATTTTAACGGCAATCAACCTTCAATGGTCTCAATTGATGGAGCCAATTCTAATTCAAATAAAATCAATCAATTTGAATGGACTCCAATTCTTCCAAAGAAAAAAGTTAAAGCTAATTCACATCATTTTTTTTCGTTAAAAAAAGATAAAGTGTTTACACACATTAAATTTAATATTTTTCCTGATGGTGGCGTTGCTAGATTAAGATTATATGGATCAATTGCTAAATCAAAAAAATCAAAGAACAAAAGAATAAATCTTGCTTCATTGTTAGACGGAGCTTCGGTTGTTGCTTGCGACAATGAACATTTTGGAAAGGCTGAAAATATTTTAGCTCCCGGTAAAGCTAAAAATATGGGTGATGGATGGGAGACTAGAAGACGAAGAGGCAACGGAAATGACTGGTTAATATTGAATTCTATTGATGGAAACTCTATTGATAAAATTGAAATTTCAACCCATCATTTTAAAGGAAATTATCCTAGTTATTGTTCTTTACAAGCTGCTTACTTACCATCAAAAAGTCCTAAACGAGTTGTAAGCTCTTCTAGTAGATGGAAATATTTATTAAAGAATACGAAATTATCAGCTAATAAAACTCATATATTTAAAAATTCCCTGATGAAAAAAGAAAAGATTAATCATATTAGAATTAACATATTTCCTGATGGTGGCATCTCTAGATTTAGAATTTTTGGTAAAACAGTATGACAAATTTAATTATAACACCAAAAACGATTACTAAAGAAAATTTCAAAAAGTTCGGTGACGTGATAACTACAAAAGATATCAAACCACTAGAAATTAATAATGGATATGCAAAAAGATATGATGGGATTGCAAACTTAAATACTAAAAAAGATAATGGTGAGTCAACTATTAGCATTTTTTCCGCTCTTAAAAGAACTTTTCCAATGAAAGTTGATATGATGGAGAAACACCCACTTGGAAGTCAGGCTTTTATTCCAATGAAAGAAACAACTTTTCTTGTTTTTGTTGCCCCACAGGGAGAAAAACCAGATCTAAAAAAAATTGAGTCTTTCATTGTCCCAAAAGGGATTGGTATAAATTATAATCCGGGTATTTGGCATTTCCCATTAATTGCAACTGAAGACATGAATTTTTTAGTTGTAGATAGACTGGGTGATGGAGATAATTTAGTTCTTCACGATTTAAATAAAGAAAATATTACTTTAGAATTTTAACTACAAAAAAAAAGCCCACCAATTTTAATTGGTGGGCTTTAATTTGAATGTTAATTATCTTTTTGATGATATTGCTAAATGAATTACAGCACCTAATGATGCCCCAATTATCCAAGCATATCCTCCACCACCACCAAGGTTAGCGAAGAAATCATCTAGTCCCATGAATAAAATGTTTGGCCATACTGTACCAACAGCAATATATCCTGATAGCACCCAAGCTAACATACCTTTTCCATTGAAACCACCATTGTAATGATATTTACCTTTTGGTGAATCAGTAAATAAATCATCAACATCTAATTTTTGTTTTTTGATTACGTAGTAGTCGACAATCATTATACCAAACACAGGTGCCAATATTGCGCCTAGAGTGTTTACAAATGGAAATAATCCCATTTGAGTAATTACCGCAACCCACATACCACCAATAACAAAACCAAAAGCAGCAGTTATTAAACCACCAGTTCTAAAGTTTATTTTGCTTGGCATTAAATTAGCAAGGTCATAGGCAGGAGGTATAAAGTTAGCAACCATATTTATACCAACTGTTGCTGCAAAGAATGCAAAAGCTGCAACTATCGTTAATACAATATTATCTACTTTAGCAACCATGTCCGTTGGATTTGCAACATATTCTCCAAAGATAGCAATTGTTCCACCAGTGATCATTAAAGTAATAAATGAGAAGAAAATAACGTTACCTACTAATCCCCATAGGTTACCTTTTTTCATTTCATCCTCATTTTTAACAAATCTAGCAAAGTCACCAAAGTTGATTACTACAGCAGCAAAATATCCTACCATAATTGAAAATACTGCTAGGAAAGCACCAAATGAACCCAAACCTTCAAATCCACCTGTTCTTGTTCCTCCAGAAAATATTTCACCAACTTCCGATAAAAGGCCTCCACCAGCTTTAAACCAGATTACTATCATTAGTAAAACCATTACAACGTAAACAGCGGGCCCTGCAAAGTTTAAAAATCTTTTTACAAGATCTACACCTTGCCAGAATAGATAAACTTGGAATGCTGATACAAATATAAATGACACCCACATTACTCCTGTCATTCCAAGGAACATTTCTGTGCCTGGGTTACCAGTTATACCTGTAATTAAAAGTGCTACAGCAGTTGATGCTGCATATGTTTGAGCACCGTACCAAAACATTGCCACAAGCCCTCTTGCCATTGCAGGAAAATTTGCACCAAAAACACCCATACTTACCCGAGCAAATACAGGATAAGGAATGCCATGTTTAACACTTGGTTTTCCAGATAAATTTACTAGCCACATTATAAAAAAGCCAGCTAGTATAAGAGCTAAGAATACAGCCCAGCCGTTTAAACCTGAAGCCAGGAATAATGATGCTGCCAAAGTATAACCGAATAAGCTCTGAACATCATTTGCCCACACGTTAAAGATTTCAAACCATCCCCAGTTCTTTTTATTTGATGGAGTTGGTGCTAAATCTGAATTGTAGAGCGATTTTGATTTACTCATATTTCTCCCTATGTTGATTCAAAAAAATAGAAGGTTATTGTATAAAAGTTTTAATGTATACTTAAATTAGCCCATAATAGGCTCTAATTTGCTAAATAAAATAGGTAAAATAGGTGATTAAAAGTTTTTTATTTGTAATATTTTTTGGAGTATCAATTTTTTCAAACCTTTTTGCAGAAGAAAGAGAAATAGAATTAAGTTCACTTTTCGAACAATTGAAAATGGATAATACAATTAAAGTTTTTAAAGTTGAACAAAAAATATGGAAAATTTGGAGCACACATCCAACTGACAAAAATTTAACCTCGAAATTAAAAAAAGGTTCTGATCTTGTAAGAAATCAAAAATTAGCTAAAGCAATCAGTATTTTTACTCAAGTAATAGAATTAGATCCAAGTTGGGCAGAGGCTTGGAATAAAAGAGCAACAGTATTATATTTGCTAGGTGATTATGAAGGTTCTCAAAATGATATAAATAAGGTTTTAGCTTTAGAAAAAAGACATTTTGGAGCTTTAGCGGGTCAAGGGTTGGTTAATATACAGCTGAAGAATTATGAAAAAGCAGTTGAAAGCTACGAAAAAGCCCAAGAAATATATCCTTCAATGAAATCTCCAAAAATAATGATAAAACAAATTCAAGAATTAATTAATCAACAACTTATCTAATTTAAATTTGTAACATTTTTTCAATTGTTTTATAAACTA
>MDTG01112595.1_pt1 | contig 14084 bp, 14 predicted proteins | sample 811421 | NCBI WGS metagenome assembly MDTG01 (sample SAMN05326645, study PRJNA326480) | marine metagenome | isolation source: seawater | place: Pacific Ocean: South East | collected 2011 | reverse complement strand
TTTTCTTAAATATTTTTTCAAAAAAAATTTGAATTTTATGCGATAAATAATTTTTAATTTTTTTTAAAAGTACTAGCATTTATTCAATTCTTTAAATGTTTAATTCTTTTTTTAAGAAATCATATTTATTATCTATTGATGATACTTTAATGAAATCACCATTGGGAACTACCTGAATTTGATTCTTATAATATTTGTTTATATAATAGCATAGTCTATCATTAGTATCTTCTCTTTCTAGCGATATGTAATTTTTTCTGGGCCGATGCACCGCATCTGTAAACCATTTATTGTAACCAAGTAAAGCTGGATATAATCCCCAAAGTGACTCTAATCCTGTTGCACTGAATGGTACATCGATTTTATTATAAAAATCATATTGATCTAATTTTGTGTCAAGATCCTTCAAAAAATTCTTTGAAAATACATGCTGACACATACATCCATAAAAATATGGAGATTTCTCATGATGAAAATAAATGTTTTTGTATTTAAAATATTTTGTTGTTACTTCACTTAAATTATAAATATTTAAGCTTCCATCATTGTTTATAAATATTTTTTTCTTGAAAAAATTAACTACCTTAAAATCTGTGATAATCCTCTTAAAAAAATACTTTATAAAATCAAAATAATTGAATTTTAAATCAGAAACATGATATTCAGTCCTACCATTGTTGGTTACTATATTGTTAGTATTTATATTCATAGGCCAATTTTCATGTAGCTTTCTGTAATCAGGGTCTAATTTTAAAATATCTAAAATATAATCGACTTGTTTTTGGTGATATATTTCAAGATCAGAAATATTTTTTCTTGTATACATTTTTTTTATTCTTTCGGCTGATGTAAATCGTTTCTCAAATCCCATATCTAAAAAGTCGATTTTTTTTTCCTCGATGAACCTTAATATTGAGTCAAGCGAAAATTGATTATTGAAAAGAAAACCTTCCATAAGAAAAATATTATAGTCATAATTTTTCCAAAATTTATTTTTTATTATTTTATACCATGCGCTTGAATCCAAGCCATGATCATTTTCAAATTCATGTAGTTCGTATTTTAATTTAGAATTTTTAAGAAAATCCAAAATACGATTATCATCTAGCGTTAATTGTCTGTTTGATTCATCATTCCGATCTACAATTTTATAAAATTTTTTATAGGAGTCTTTATGTCTTTGTTCTCCATTACCTTTTATATAAATTAAGTGAAGATCATAATCCTTCCTGTTTTGCATTAATAATGAAATCAAGGAAGCATTAATTAACCAGGGATTATGATGCATCAAAATAAATATTGAATATTTCACAAATCTAAACCTTTAATTATAAAATTAATAAAAAAAAAATATCCATTGTAATAAATTATTGTTTCTTTCAGCTCTTACCGAGATTGTTACAACATTGATAATGAATTAGGTTACTTTTTTTAAGCATTCAATAACATATAATTGTTGTTCTAAAGTTAATGTAGGATAAATTGGAAGTGATACTGTCTGCTGATAGTAAATTTCAGTATTTGGAAATTCAACCATATTAAAAATATACTTATCTTTGATATAATGATGTTTATAAATTGGAATATAATGAACTTGTAAATTTATACCTAGTTCTTTCATCTTTTCAAAAAGAGAGGTTCTTTGAATTTTAGTTTCTAAAAAATTAATTCTTATTGGAAATAAATGGTACGCATGATCTGAGTAATTGTTTTGGTTTGGTAAAATATATTTATCACAATCTTTAAAATGGTCTCTATAAATATCAGCAATATCGTTTCTAGATTTTACAAATCTATCTAATCTTTTTAATTGGCTTATACCAAGAGCGCATTGTAAATCATTTAATCTGTAATTATATCCTAGTTGAGTTACATCATAATGCCATGCTCCTTGGTTTTTTGTTTTATTACATTCTCTATCTATATTATGTGATCTCAACAGTTTAACTTTATCAAATATTTTTTTATCATTTGTCAGTATTGCACCACCCTCACCAGTAGTAATATTTTTAACTGGGTGATAACTGTGAGTCACTATATCTGCGAACTTAACTCCATATCCTAAATCATTTTTGTACGAAGCTCCAATAGCGTGACAATTATCATTTATTAATTTGAAATCATATTTTTCTGATAGTTTTGATAGCTCCTCCCACTGACAAGGTTGACCAGCAAAATCTACAGCAATCACGGCACTCACTTTCTTTCCTATCATTTGATATTTTTTTAATTTGTTTTCTAAACTGTCTAAATTTATGCAATAAGTTTTCAAGTCGATATCAACTAAATCTGGGGTAGCATTACAGTACAAAATTGAATTTATACTTGCAATAAAAGTGAGGGCTGTAGTGATAACTATATCTCCTTCACTCCAACCCAGTGCTATTCCTGAAAGGTGTAACGCTGCTGTTCCATTTGAAGTAGCACAAACATATTTAGCACAAAATTTTTCTCCAAGCGCTCTTTCAAAGCTCTCGATTAATGGTCCTTGAGTAAGATTTTCTGATTTTAAAGCTGAAACAACTGACTCAATATCACTTTCGTCAATCGTGTGCTTCCCATAATTAATTTTTTTCATAATTAATTTCGATCAACATCAACATCAAGATTCTTATTGATTAGTTTTTTTATTTCACTAACAGAAAGGAATTTATTTTTATTACTTGTATAATCAAAGTTTTCTTTACAAGATTTGAAACTTAATTTTTTTCTATTTAAGTAATAATTTTTATTGATCTTAAAATAATCTGAATTTGAAAAAATTATATAAAAATCGTTGAATTCAATTGTATTTAAAGAATCTGAAAGTGTGATCATTTGTTCATGAATTTTTTCACCAGGTCTAGTTCCAGTTACGACAAATTTTGCCCTTGGCGCAATTGCCTTTGCAAGATCCATAATTTTATAAGAAGGTATTTTTGGTACAAAAATTTCTGCTCCTTTCATTAATTGAAGTGATTTAATAACGAAATCCACTCCTTCGTTTAATGTAATACTAAACCTCGTCATTTTCTTGTTTGTTATCGGTATCTTGCCATCTTTCTTTTTTTCAAGAAAATACGGGATAACAGATCCTCTGCTACCAAGTACATTTCCATACCGCACAACAGAAAACTTTGTATTTTTTTGTCCTACATAATTGTTTGCAGCAATGAAAAGCTTATCAGATGCAAGCTTTGTAGCTCCATAGAGATTTATTGGCGCTGCAGCTTTATCTGTACTTAAAGCAATTATTTTTTTTACCTTATTTTCTAAACAAATTTCAATTAAATTTTGAGCTCCCACAACATTTGTCTTTATTACTTCAAAAGGATTGTATTCAGCAGTAGGAACTTGTTTTAAAGCAGCTGCATGAATAACAAAATCTACATCGTTTTGTAATGCTATACTAAGTCTTTCACGGTCTCTGATATCACCTATGAAATATCTTATAATATTTTTATTATCACTTCCAAACTTTTTAAAATCTTTGTGGTTTTGCATTTCAAACTGTTTTAATTCATCTCTACTAAAGATGATTAATTTCTTTGGTTTATAGTTCTGTAGTATTTTTTTTGCGAACGCTTTTCCGAATGAACCTGTTCCACCTGTTATAAATATGGTTTTATTATTAAACATATATTGATTTAAACTTTGTTAAGTATTTAGATTTTTCTCTTATATCTCTCTACATTAAGAAGTATAACAAAAAGTGTTATTGCAAATGCACACATAATAGTAATGATTGCATTTCTTTTAGTCTTTCTTGGTTTAGAAGAAATTGACTTTGATTGTATGGTATAAAGACTTTGAGAAAATTCATGCAAATTTGAATCTTTTAGATTATTTCTGAAATCCTCTAGGTCTACATCTAACCATTTATTAACTTCAAGAGTTTTCTCTAAAGATAAAACTTTTGGATTGAATGATTTACTAGTCATTAATAAAACTTTATTATTTTTATTTTCTTTATCAAATTCAATTTGTTCTTCACCTTCATAGTTTTCAATAATTTCTATTTCTCTTTTTAAATTTCTAACAGTAGTTTTTTTTGTATTTTCAAGTTGTATCAATTCACGATAATAGTTGTTTAAAATTTCTTTAGTAACCTCCTTTTCCAAATTATTTACAAATTCTTTTGAGATTTCATCTAATATTTCTTGATTATTATACGAAATATTAACCAGCCAAAATTTATCTACAACAATCAAGCCTTCGTATGGATGCTCTTTTCTAAACTTGCTTATACTCGAATTATAAGATAAGTCAGTTGCAATGTCCTCGATATCTAAATTATTTTTTGACACATTAAAAGTGGCAAGTGTATCAACAAATATTCTTTTTAATTTATAATTATCATCAAATGTTTGTGTAAATATTTTTTGAAATTTAGCTGGACTAAAAACAGTATCATTACTAGTTTTAGATCTAACTTGAGAAAAATACTCTTGCTCTAAATCAATAAAATCCTGGAATTTTTCATAACTTGGTTCACTAATTTTCATGCTCAAAGTATAGTTTTCTTTATATTGTAAATGTAAAAAGGCAAAGCTAGATAGAAATAAAAGTATGAATATAAATGAATATTTATATTTAGACTTCCATGCAAAGAATATTAGATCAAAAAGATTAAATCCTTCTGAAGAAGGCTCTTTGTCTAATGATATATTATCTCGATTTTTCATTAAGAATAATAGTTTCTATACCAGTTTATAAAGTTGTAAATGCCTTTTTCTAGTGAAGTTTTTGGCTTATAACCGATCTTCTTTTTTAATGCTGATACATCAGCATGTGTCTTATAAACATCACCAAGCTGAAATGGCTTAAAATTAATTTTAGCTTTCTTATTTAATTTTCTCTCGATTATCTCTAAAAACTTTTTTAAGTAATGAGGTTTCGAGCTGCCAATATTAAAAATTTGAAAAGGTATTTCTTTTTGAGATGGTTTATTTATTAATCCTATGATTCCTGAGACGATGTCATCAACATAAGTAAAGTCTCTATAATGTTTACCTTTGTTGAATAAATCAATTTTTTTATTTTTAATTATTGCATCAGCAAATTTAAATAAAGCCATATCAGGTCTTCCATACGGTCCATAAACTGTGAAGAATCTCAAAGCAGTTATAGGCATTTTAAATATATGTGAATATGAATGACTCATGACTTCGTTACTTTTTTTTGTAGCCGCATAAAAAGAGAGTGGTCCGTCTGTATTATATTTTTCTTTTAGTGGAAATTTTTTACTACCACCGTAAACTGAGCTTGTGGATGCAAAAATTAAATGTTTTATTTTTAATCTTTTTGATTGTTCTAAGATATTAAAAAAACCAACTATATTACTGTCAACATAAGTCTGTGGGTTAGAAATCGAATGTCTTACTCCTGCTTGAGCAGCCAGATGAATAACATGTGTGTATTTAAATTTACTGAAGTTTAATTTTAGGGAATTTAAGTTTTTAATATCAATTTTAAAAAAACTGAATTTTTTATTTTTTCTTAATTCTTTTAATCTACTTTTTTTTAAATCTACATCGTAATAGTTATTAATATTATCTATTCCGTAAACTAAGTAATTTTTATTCTTTAATAACTGAATAGTTAGGTGATATCCTATAAATCCAGCACATCCTGTAACAAGTATTTTTACTTTTTTCATATATTTAAATTAATGAAAATAATTGTATAATATCTAATATATTGCATATATGTCTCCGTTGAAACTTATAAATTTAAAAAGTGATGATATTACTACCGAATTTGTAGAATGGCATAAAAGTGAACATTCAAAAAATTACTCAGCCTCCGGTAGAAATTTTACAAAAGAAAACTTAATTGAAGAATTTGAGTTAGGAACAAAAGAAAAAAAACTATATCAATACCTAATTCATCACATTCACGATAATAAAAATATTGGATTAATCAAAATTGGACCTATAGATCACTTTCATAAAAAATCAGATTTAGTTGCATTTATTGGTGACACAGACTACTTAAAAAAGGGGTATGGAGCAGAAGCAATTAAACTTGGGAACCATAAAGCATTTGAAGACCACGATATTAGAAAAGTTCACGGACCAATTGTCAAATCTAATGTAGGAGCTGTAAAAGTTTATCTAAATGGTGGATGGATAATCGAAGGAGTACAAAAAGGCCACTACTTAATAGATGGAAAAGAAGAAGATGCAATCCTTGTTGCATGCTTTAATCCAAAGTATTTTAGAGAAGATATTTATAATAAATCTTCTTATCAATTAGAGGATATTTATAGAATATGAAAAAAAATAAAAAAATTAATAGAAATTACGAAAATATTATTAATAAAATTGAAAAAATAAGATCTAAAAATAATACAAACTGGATGGATCTAGTTCGATTAAGTTTTTCTTTAGATCCGAAAAAATCTGCTGAAATATTATCAAATATATATAAAGAAGATAAGAAGATCAGTGAACTTACAAAAAAACTTAAACAATAGACATGTTTGTTTCAAGTAAAAAACCTTTTTTTATTGCCGAGATTTCAGCTAATCACTGTGGAAGTTTATCGATAGCAAAAAAATTAATAAGAATTTCTAAAAAATATGGTGCAGACGCTGTAAAACTTCAGACTTATACGGCTGACACTATGACGATTAAATCTAATAATTCTGTCTTTAAAATAAAAAAAGGTATTTGGAAAGGGTATTCACTTTGGGAGCTTTATAATAAAGCTGAAACACCTTTACATTGGCATAAAGAATTATTTTCATACGCAAAAGAAGTAGGTATTAAAATTTTTAGCACACCATTTGATGCTAGCTCAGTAAATTTTCTACAAAAGTTAAATTGCCCATGCTACAAAATTTCATCATTTGAAATCACAGATTTGCCTCTGATAAAGAAAGTTGCTCTAACAAAAAAACCAATAATAATTTCAACAGGTATGGCTAATATGAATGAGATAAGTGAAGCCTTTAGAGTCGCAAAAAAATATGGAAGCAAAGATATAACCCTTTTATATTGCGTCAGTAATTATCCATCTAAAAGAACTGACTTTAATTTAAATAATATTAGATTGCTTAAAGAAACATTTAAATGCAGAGTGGGTCTTTCTGATCACTCACTTGACATAGAAATAGCTAAAGCTGCCGTAGCAGCTGGAGCAGATGTTTTTGAAAAACACATTGCATGTGAAGGTAAAAAAAAGGGGCTTGATCATCAATTCTCACTAATTGACAAAGATATTAAAATTTTCAGAGATGCAATAGATAAAACCCATTTATTAATGGGGAAAAAATATTTTTATAGATCTAAAGAGGAGTTTGAAAACAAAAAATATAGAAGATCAATATTTGCGACAAAAGACATAAAAAAGGGGGAATTATTTACAGAAAATAATATAAAATGTTTGAGACCCAAAATTGGAGTCTCGCCCAAACACTTTGAAGTAATATTAGGTAAGAAATCACCAATAACAATCAAATTAGGTGAACCTATTAAAAAGAAAATATATTTACAAATTAAATAATTGAATTAAGTAATCTATAAATGAAAGTAACTCATTATAGCAATTCATTTATTGAGGTTGAAATAAATGAAAAGAAATTGATTTGTGATCCGTGGATAGGAAATACAAATGAAAGTGCGTGGTATTCATATCCTATGATGAAATCGCCATCATTTCTTAATAAATTAGAACCCGATTTTATCTATATAAGTCACCTTCATTGTGATCACTTTGATCCTAAAACACTGAAAGCATTTAAGAAAAAAAATATTCCAATAATAATTAAAAATTTTAAACAAAAGAGGTTAAGAGATAAAATTAATAAATTAGGATTTAAAAATATAATTGAAATAGATGATTTAGTTAAAAAAAAATTATCAGCAGAATTTAATATCATGATTGTTCCGCAAATGTCTTCCAATACCGATGGATACGAGGATGAGATCAATTATGACTTAGATACTTCAATAGTTATTCAATCTAGAGAAAATAAAAAGATCTTATACAATAATGTTGATAATCCCCTCTCAACTAAAGAGTTAAAAAACTTAAATTCAATAATTTTAAAAAAATTTAAACATAGAGTTAACTATTTGTGCTACCAGATTGGAGCTGCAAGTGGTTATCCTCAGTCATTTCTGAGTATAAATAAAGAGTTTGAAAAGAATAAAATTGTAAAAAAAAGTATGAAAAAAATTAAAATTTTAAATGAAATATTCAAACCTGATATATTTTTTCCTGCTGGTGGAACATATATGATTTCAGGTAAATTTCATAAATTGAATAAATATATTGCTCAACCTTCTTCAAAAGAGTTGATGAATTTTTCATTAAAAAGCAATTTAAATTTACAGTACATAGAAGGTGGAAATCATCTAAATACAGAAGAAAAGTCTAAAGTAAATCAATCTTTAAATGTAAACAATGCGGCAAAACAAAAAACTCTGAGAAAATTATCTAAAATAAAATATTTTTATGAGAAAAAGCGTTACGATATTTCACCAAAATTACTCAATCAATTATTCGAAAAATCACTGAGTAATTATCATAATATTTTAAGAGTAAAAAAGATTAATGCCAATTGGAATATAAAATTAAGTATTTATGACGATTTGAAACTTTCTGATAGTTATAGAATTAATAAAAAAAGTTCCAGATTTGTTGGAAACTATATAATTAAAGGTAATTTAAAATCAAAAAGGAAGATAATAGATTTGACTTGCCATTTAGATAAAAGGTTACTTTATTGTCTTTTAAATAGAATTTCGCCATGGAATACAGCGCTTACAGGCTCTATCATAATTTTTTCAAGAAAATCGAAGAAATATAATGTTACACTAGAAAACTCACTAAATTTTTTAGCCGCGTAAAAATGAAAAACCTAATTTATTGCAAAAGAGGGATTAAAAACTAAGGGTTTTAGTTAGATAGCATTACAATCAATTTTGCTCTTACACTATTAATTACTATGAATATAAATGAAATATAAGATATTAAAAAATATTTAATATTTTATTTGCCGTTCTCAATTTTTATTTTATTAAGCTTATTGAATAGAGTATCGAGCCCATTATTATCCTCGTTTAAAAATTTTTTCACATATTTATGTTTTTGCTGATCTATAATCTTAAAATCCTCAATATTCATATTGTGAAAATTACGCAATAAATACTTTATTTTATGATTCCAAACTATTCCAGAAAAGTTAAATAGATAATTTTTTTTAGTTGAAAATAAGTTTTTTATTAATGGAGAGGCAAAATGTCCAATTGGGGACTCTATGTTAAGGTACGGTACATTCATTTTTACTGCCTCAAATACTGCTGTTGAATGATAACCTAAAACAAGTTTTGATATTCTCAATAGCTTTTGATAATTTGTAGGATAAAAACTTTTATTATCATCTATTATTAAATCTGCTGAATTATAAGCTTCATCAATAAGCCTATGTTTATTTCTTCTTTTTATTACAAATAAAATTTCGTTTTTATCGCAAAACTTTCTTATTGATTTAATCATATTTTTTTCATTATAGCCCTTTAAAGACCAGAATATTGAAGAAGGTCTACTTAATATAAGTAATATGACTGCAATTTTCTTAAGTACTGAAATTATAGAATTCATAATGAAATTTCTGTTGTCTTTTTTAAAATTTAAAAAAATTCCTGAGTATGCAGATTGCCATGATTTATTCGGTCGGTTAAATGATATTGGATAGGGCAAATATATTAAAATATCTTTGTTCATCTCAATGTTAAACTCTTTCTTGATTATACTTTTGTCGAAGCTATTAATGTGATTATCTATTTCACTAAAGCCAGTAGGAATATTTTCTAAGTTTAATTCATCTAAATATTTAAGATTATTTTTTTCAATTTTATTTCCATAAGTATTTACTATATTAATTAACTCATTAAAAAAATTTGTAGTCCAGGTGAATATATATTTTTTATAACTATGGAGATCCAGTGGATTATCTTTACTTATTAAATGCCAATGCATATATGTTGCTATAGTGTCAATGCCACTTTTTATAAAAACTACTTTATTGGATACTTTATTTATCAGTTTATTATCAATTAAAAATTTTGAAGGATAAATTAAAATATATATATCAATACTTTTGTCTAATTCTAAATAATCAATAAGCTCTTGATTTGTTTTAAAAGTTTTAAAAACTAAATTTTTGTTATTTAGATAATTATTGATTAATTTTTTTTTTAAGTCATCTATATCATGCTCGTTATAATCAAAACATACTTCTACTAAGTGATTTCTATTGAGAGCTTCATTAATTATTGTTGAGTAAACTCTCAGAAAATTTATTTTTTGACAATAAAAAAATAACTTCATCTTAACTAGGATTAAATTGAGATGTCTTTAATAAGTTTTCAAGTTCTTCCCAATCTTTCAAGGTATCTATATCATGAGATTTCCAACTTTCGAGTTCTATTATAGTGGAATAATTATCAAAAGTTATCTGTTCAGTTAGCCATGCTTCATTTTTACCCCAATAAAATTGTCCAGCGTCAAAATATGTATCTATTAAATCTTGAGTTCGCGAATTAAATTTTTGTGGGAATAACATCTCTATACTTTTATCATCATTTATTTTAAATGATCTAAAATATGAAATTTTATTTTTGGAGGCTGCAAATACATAACTCCATTTTCTTTTTTTTTCTGTAAGCTTTTTAAATCCACTAATTAAGTCCTCAGCTGACAAACACGGAGTGGTAGGTAATATGCAGCAGATATTTTCAGAATAAAGGTTATTTTTATTCATCCATTTAACTGCACTAGACATTACTTTTGTAACAGATGTAAAATCGTCTGACAGCTTTTCAGATCTTATAAATGGAATTTCAGCTCCATAGCTCTCAGATATTTTTGCAATTTCTCTGTCATCCGTAGATACAAATATTTTATCAAACAAATTTGATTTTATTGCCTGCTCAATCGGATAGGATATAATTGGCTTTCCAAGAAAGTTTTTAATATTTTTTTTTGGTATTCTTTTGCTCCCACCTCTAGCTGGAATAACTGCAATGTTCATAATAGCTTTAATTTTTTCAAGATAGATTTCTTATCTTTATTTATTAACATGTTTCTAGAGACAAAGATTTATTTATGAGGCCTTCATCTTTAAATTTTTTTTATTTGTTTGGTTGCGGGGGTAGGATTTGAACCTACGACCTTCAGGTTATGAGCCTGACGAGCTACCAGACTGCTCCACCCCGCGCTATTATTTGAGACTTTTATGTTGTATATAGTCTAATTTCAAGAAAAATATCAAAGATTGCTTATGCCATGATAAATAAAAGAAACTTTATTACATAATATACAATATGCAACTTTATGAAATTCAAAATATTAATCTTTTTAACACTTTCCTTATCTATATTAGAAATGACATATTTTGAAAAACTCACATATTCACTTGCAACTTGACCAAGATTCAGAATTTTGAATTTATAATTTACATTTTTTGATAAGTTTTTAGCAATACTATCTAGTTTACTTATGATCTCGTTATTATTTGAAAACAGCAACCGATTATCTAGAACAATTTCAGTATTACTTGAAGCTTTGCGAGTTAATACTGGTAAACCAGAAGAGATTGCTTCTATTAACATATTTGAATATGCTTCTTTATAACTTGCAAAAAGAAAAATATCTGATTTTCTGATTATTTTTGATAGATCTTTAGGTTCCTTTGGTCCAAAGCATTTTATATTTTTAAAATTATAATCCAGGTTGCCATACACTTTAATTACATATTTTTTAAAATCTAAATTTTTATCAAGGTACTTAAGTGTTTCTAGGCCTTTTGTTTTATTATTTGACCAGCTAGCAAAACAAATTTCAATTTTATTTTTTTTAATAAAATTATCTTTTGTATTCTTTTTCAATGATCTTCTATTTACTCCATTTCCAATAATTTTAAAAAACTTTTGAACTGAGTATCCATTTTTCACATTTTCTGACATGCTCCACTTTGATTGAAAAATTGTGGCATCAGCTACATTTGTATTGAATGTTCTGATCAATAAATCAAGGAGGAAACCATTGTTTCTTAAACCTTTCATAGGCCCTCCCAATCTATGGATGAAGATTTTAGAAGGAAAATTTTTTTTAATTGATAATGTATCTAATAAGTGGTGGTGAGCATTAAATATTATTACATCTGCCTCTTTTGTATTATTAATGTAGTTGCTAGATTTTGATAGTTCACCTTTAAGATTTCTTAAAAATGAATTTCCTCCACCCCAAGCAGTATCCTTAGTTGCAAAGTTAATATGGATTTTGAATAATTTTTTATTTTTCATATAAATTTTTTATAATCTATCAGGTTAAATATAAATTCTTTTAAATTTATTTCAGGTCCAGGCAAATTTAGGCCATAAAAATATCCATGTCTTGAGTATAGCCCATAAATAATATCTAGATTTTTCTTATATAGACCAATGCCCTCAACGATCTTTATCGCTTCTTTTTTATTTTTTAAATCCAAATAACTGTAAACATAAATTTCATCATTGATTACCTTTGCTAAAATGAATTGATGCTTACTATCAACTGACATCCAACCTTTTGATGTCAAAACTTCAGTGCCTGCGTGAGACTGTTGTCCTAACGGTAAAAAATTCAAAATTGAAAATCCTTTGTAGGGCTCTATCAGAAAAACATGGCGAGTTTCAAAGTTGTAATAATTTAATGTTTTTTCAATAAATCTAGAAAACTCTACGCAACAGCCTACTCCTCTTAAAATTAAGTCCTTTGGTTCTGATGAAAGCCCTTTATGACATTGATCATTTTTAGCAACTTTGAAAATCTTGTTTTGAATTGTTTTAATGCATTCTATTTCATCTAATAGTGTAATTACATTTTTACAAGAGTCATTCAATCCCAATTTCTTGATTTCAAATTCATCTTCCGGATAAACTTTATTATCAACTGACAGGGCTAAGAAAATATAGGCAAATGATATTGAGAATACAACCAATATAATTTTAAAATACGATTTCATCTTTTATTAATTATATAGAGTTAAACAAAAATTATTTAGTATTTATAAAAAGAAAAATATTTTTTAGTTCTTTTTTACAATCCATTCTTGCATATCTGAAATATCAAAAATTTTATATGTGAGATAATAAAAAATATGAAGTGGAGACTTTAATAGTAATTTAAAATTTAGTTTAGCTTTTTTTGCATAGAAGTTTGCATGAACGTTTTTACTGTCAAAAATTTTTTTAAGTTGATTCTTATTAATTAATTGTAGACTACTTAAAAAATTAACTGGTCTTCTTTGAAGCCTTAATAAAAACTCATTTATCCATCGTGGTAAAAACATAGGTAAATGAACCTTGTAGTGTCTCTCAGTGAATTGTCTGTAATCTGGTGCATTTATATATATATAACCACCTTTTTTAGCGACTCTTATCATTTCATCTATACTTTTTTCAACATCATTAACATGCTCGAGAACAGTATAGCAATAAATAAAATCAAATGTATTTTCTTCAAAAGGTAAATCTTCTGCATAACCATTGATAAATTTATCTTTAGGTATGTTATGTATATCACTTTTAATTTGGCATATCTCAAATGCATCTAAATTTGGCTCAATTCCATATACATTTGCTTGCTTATGATTATTCAAATAGATTAATTCACCGCCAGTACCACAGCCATTGACCAATACTTTCTTGTTTGTGAAATTAAAATCTATTTTAGTATTGATTTCTTTAAAAATAGTTTCACTAAAAGTAAATTCTTCGTTTAATCTATTGTGAACTCTTTTATCCCAATCAGGCAAACCTAGTTCTTCCAAATAATACTTTTTATAATAAGTGAAGATTTTTTTGTCTAAAGTCTTTTTTAAATCTATAGAGCTATTCATAAATGCTTATTTCAATATAACTCTTTTATATGGATTCTACCAGTAACCATAAAATATTTTTATATGTAAGATTAGTTTGAGTTTTGTAATTCAATCTCGTGAGTGACATAAAATTTCACGTTTAGTAGACCTGGCAATGTCCTACTCTCCCATGCCTTAAGACAAAGTACCATTGGCGCTGGAGCCCTTAACGTTCGAGTTCGAAATGGGA
>MDTG01447960.1_pt1 | contig 14086 bp, 19 predicted proteins | sample 811421 | NCBI WGS metagenome assembly MDTG01 (sample SAMN05326645, study PRJNA326480) | marine metagenome | isolation source: seawater | place: Pacific Ocean: South East | collected 2011 | reverse complement strand
TAAATTGTTAATGTTAATTTCATTAAAATATTTTGCTAATAAAGCAGTAGCTGCAGCTCCATCAACATCATAATCGCCAAAAATTCCAACCTTTTCATTATTTAATATTGCTTTTATAGTTCTATTAGTTGCTTTCTCCATATCTTTAAGAACGTATGGATTTGGTAGATTATTTTTTATAGTAGGCTCTAAAAAATTTTTAATTTCACCTTTTTTAATCTTTTTGATTGCTAATAATTTTGAGGTGATTTCATCTAAATAGAAATTTGTTTTTATAAAATTAATGTCGTCATTATTAAAGTCTTTGAAAATCCACTCTTTTCCAGTAACTGAAACTGAATTCATTTTTTAAGTACGTTAGTTACTTTTTTATTTATCTTTTCATTTTTATGAAGAGCTAAAGTTGTTGCTTCAAATGTATTTTTTGAGTTTTTAATTCCATTAACCAGCAACCCATCTGTTACACCAGTAGCACAAAAAATTACATCTCCTTTTACCATCTCATCAATATTATATTTTTTTTTAAAGTCTGAAATTCCTAACTTAGATGCTCTTTTTTTTTCTTCATCATTTAAAATTAATCTCGTTTGTATTTGACCACCAAAACAACTTAGAGCAGCAGCTGCGAGAACTCCTTCGGGTCCACCTCCTATACCTAAATATATATCTATAGGTGAATTCTTATCTATTACTGACAAAACACCAGAAACATCACCGTCTGAAATAAAATTAATTTTTACACCCATTTTTTTGCAGGTTTTAATTATATTTTTATGTCTAGGCCTTTTTAGTATGCATACGGTTAATTTATCCGGAGTAGTATTTTTTGCATCAGCTAGTAGAGAAATATTTTTTTCTACGGTATTATCTAAATCAAGCAAATTTTTTGGTAAATTAGAACCGATGGCTATTTTTTCCATATATGTATCAGGTGCGGTTAATAATTTTCCTTTCTCGGCTACTGCTATTACAGAAAAAGCATCAGGAAGATTTTTAGCTACAAAATTTGTACCTTCTAAAGGATCTAAAGCTACGTCCAAAGCTTGACCTTTTTTTGTGCCAATTTTTTCACCAATATAAAGCATAGGAGCTTCATCCATTTCTCCTTCTCCTATAACAACTGTGCCATCCATATCTATTAAGTTTAATTCACTCCTCATTAAATCTACTGCACCTTTATCTGCTGCATTTTTATCTCCTTTACCGATAAAAATAGATGCACCGTAAGCAGCTTTTTCGGTTACTTTTATGAATTTATTTAGATATGATTTATCTATAGCCATTAATCTTTTTCAATTCTAATCAATCTAGGCTTTTTTATAACATATTTTTTAACATTTAATTGATTGATAAGCTTTATCAAATTAAAATCTTTTGCTTTGTGAGTTATAATTATTAATGAAGAAAATTTTTTGGATTTTATTGGATTCTGTATAAGTCTCTTTATAGAAACTTTATTCAAAGAGAATAAACTAGTTATATTTGATAAAATCCCTGGTCTATCATTCACGACTAGTCTTAGGTAAGCAGAAAAATCTTTATTTTTAATATTGTCAAATTTTTTCATTTTTCTCTCTTTATTTGAAATAGAAAAGGGATATTTTATATTTCCTCGAAGAATTGAAGAAATGTCGGAAATTAAAGCTGAAGTTGTTGCTTCTGGTCCAGCTCCCTCACCTTGTATGATGCTTTGCCCAACAGGTTTTCCATCAATTATAATTGCGTTAAGAACACCATCAATGCTTGCAATATATGAGCTGTTTTTTACAAGACAAGGATGAACTCTTTGTATGATTTTGTTGTTTAATTTTTCAGCAACTCCAAGTAATTTAATTTTGTATCCAAGATTATTCGCATTAACAATATCTACATATTCAATTTCATTAATTCCCTCTACAAAAATTTGATTACTTAGATATGTATTAAAACATAAAGAAGATAAGATCTTTAGTTTAGATGATACATCATCACCATTAATATCTGATGTTGGATTTGACTCAGCATAACCTAAATTTTGGGCGGTTTGTAAAGCTTCTTTAAATGATATTTTTTCCTTATCCATTGAAGATAGAATAAAATTAGACGTACCATTAAAAATACCCTTGATTTTTGAAATATTATTAGCAATTAAACCCTCTTTAATAGATCTTATGATAGGGACGCCACCACAAACAGAAGCTTCAAATTCAAGATTAACTTTATTATTTTCAGCTATTTTTGCTAATTGATTGCCGTATTTAGCTATTAATGCTTTATTAGCTGTTACAACATGTTTTTTATTTTTTAAAGATTCAAAAACAAGTTTTTTTGCAGGGCCCTCAGCACCACCTATTAATTCAACAACAACATCTATTTTTTTTAATTTTGATGCATCAAGATAATTATTAAGCCAAATCTTTTTAGGTATAGAAAAATTTCTTTTTTTTCTTTTATTTTTAGCAGATACGTAGATAACATTAGGTTCTGAATTAGTTTTTTGAAATAAGTTTTTTTTATTAGTTTTTAAATATTTATATAAATAAGAACCTATATTTCCCAAACCAACAATAGCAATGTTTAATTTATTTTTATTCATTATTATTCAACGACATTCATTTTAGGAAACTTTTTATCTTTACCTATTTTTATTAAATATTTTGATATATTGTCAATATCACATTTTTGAACAATTTCACAAATATCGTTTTTTACAATTTGATTATTTTTGTTAATTTTTTTATATTGATTAATCTCAGATGAATCTTTTTCTTTAGTGTTAACTTTTTGAGAGAATTTTTTTTCTACTCTTTTTTCGTTTTTAATAATTTTTTTTGCTGATTTAAGAGAACTTTTTTTCTTTTTCTCAACCTTTTTTTTCATTTGTTTTAATTCTTTTTTTGAAAAAATTTTTAATTTATTCTTAGAAACATTTTTTTGAATAATTGTTGGACTTTGTTCAGTGTTTAATTTTACTAAATCAAAAGATTTAACATTTTCTTTATCGATTATTCTAATTTCTAACGATAGGTTTTCCTTAAAATATTGATCAGCTTCATCTTTATTTATACATTTATGATCGCCACATATTAAAACTTTTTTTGTTGACGAGCACGAACTTAAAGAAAATATAAAAAAAAAAATAATTAGAAATTTCATTTTAACCCGTAATTTTCCTTTAAACCATAAAGTAAATTCATATTTTGAATAGCTTGACCTGAGGCACCTTTCATCAAGTTGTCAATCGCAGAAAAAATTACAATTTTCCCTGTTTCTTTATTTTTACAAACTGAAATTTCACAATTATTAGAATTTAATACATTTCCGGTTCCTATTTCGCTATTAATTTTCAATATCTTAATAAATTTATTTTTTTTGTGAAATTTATTTAATTCATTATGAATATTTTTTATAGTTATGTTCTTTTGTAATTCTACATATATAGTTGAAAGTATCCCTCTAAAGGTAGGTAAAATATATGGTATAAAAGTGCAGGAAACTTTATTTGATATTTTTTTAAATTCTTGATCAATTTCTGATAAATGTTTATGACTCTCAACACTATATGCATAAACAGATTCATAAAAATTTTTGTGAGTGAATTTTTGTTTATAAAGTTTTCCTGCTCCTGAATAGCCTGATTTTGCATCTATGATTATATTATTAAATTTAATTAATCTTTTTTTAATTAAAGGTATAAGCGCTAATTGTATAGAAGTTGGATAACATCCTGGATTAGATATTATTCTATAATTTTTAATTTCATTTTTAGATAATTCTGAAACACAATATTTAGAATATTTGATTAATTTTTTTGCTTTATGATTTAAATTATACCATTTTTTATAATTATCAGGGTTTGATATTCTAAAATCACCTGACAAATCAATAAACTTTAAATGCTTATATTTATAAAAAAGTAATTTAATTATTTTTTGAGCCTCGCCATTGGGTAAAGAAAGATAAATTAGATCAACCTTTTCCCATTTAACAGATTTCAGATGGGTTATTTTTGGTAGTTTCTTTTTTATTCTTTTATCAAAAAGTTTAATATTTTTACCTATATTTTTTTGGGCGCATAGATGAGTAATTTTTATCATCTTGTGTTTAGACAGCGTATTAACTAAGTCTAAACCAGTAAATCCAGTAGCTCCAGCTATAACAGTATTTATTTTTTTTAATGACATAGATAACTTATATCACTGTAGAGTAAAATAATAAATTTAAATGATCTATCTTTTAGAAAATTGGAAACTTCTTCTGGCTTTTCTGTGTCCGTATTTTTTTCTTTCCACAACTCTTGAATCTCTAGTAGTAAGCTTGTCTTTTTTTAAAACAGTTTTCAAAGCCTCATCATGAATTATCAACGCTCTTGAGATACCAAGAATTATTGCTCCTGCTTGACCAGAAAGACCCCCTCCTTTTACAGAGCATTTTACGTCATAAGAATTCAAAACATTTGAGATTTCAAGTGGACGAGTTACAATTATTTGATGAACTGGTCTTTTAAAATAATCACTCATTTTAATCCCATTAACAAAGATTTTTCCTTCACCCTTTTTTACCCAAACTTTTGCTATAGAACGTTTTCTTCTTCCTGTAGCGTATTTACTATCTTTGAAATTCAATTTGATTTTTGGAGAATTTTTATTTGTTGTGGTTAAATTGTTCATTAATTTCTGACTAAATTCATTTTATTTAATTTTAAAAAATCTACAATAATTGGGTTTTGAGTTTGATGTGGATGGGAAGCACCGCTATAAATTTTTAATTTAGTTAATTGTTTTTTTGCTAAAGGACCTCCTGGTAACATTCTCTTAACTGCTAATTTTAAAATTTCATTAGTTTTATTTTTTTTTTTTAAACCTATAGGTGTTGAAACCTTGATGCCACCAGGATGACCTGTGTGTCTATAATATTTTTTGTCTGTTAATTTTTTTCCTGTAAATTTCATTTTCTCAATATTAGTAACCACTACAAAATCACCATTATCAATATGAGGATTATAAGTAGGTTTATTTTTTCCTCTTAAAACTTTTGAAATATATGCTGCTAAACGACCAACAGCAGCGTTTTCTGCGTTAATAATATACCAATCTTTTTTTATATCTTTTTTTTTTATAAACGATGTCATAATAAAATATGGCGATAATTACTAACAAACATTGTTAATGTCAATTAAAATTAAAAAAAAATCGATAAATGTAGTTTTTAGTCAAGAGTTTCAGTTAATAGACATATGATATAGCTTTAACGTAAGAATTAAGAGAAAAATACTTGAAAATTGATGTAGTAAAGCAATATAAAGATTTACACCGCTTATTAATATCAATATTCCTAAAAAAATTTGAGTAAAAAGAATCATCAAAACATAAAAATAATTTTTATATAAAAGAGTCTCTCTATTCATCGCTAATTTTACTCCATAAAAAATAAAAACAAAAAGAATCAAATAGGCTAGATTACGGTGCAAAAACTGAACTAGGCTTCTTTCACTAAAATCAAAAAAATTAAATAAGTTATTTATATAGAGATCGTTTGGAAAATAATTTTCACCCATCAAGGGCCAAGTTTGATAAATATATCCAGCATCAAGACCTGATACAAAAGCACCTACTATGATTTGCAAAAAAAATAATGATATAAAGATTTGTAAATATACATTGTTATTATTTATTTTAAAAATAAATTTATTATTATTTGAATTGAGATTTAAATAGTTCCAAGTTAAAGAAGTCAAAATAATAAAAGCAAAAAATAAATGAATTGAAAGTCTATAGTGACTTACTGTTACGTCTTCCGTTAAGCCGCTTGTAACCATAAACCATCCAATGAAACCTTGAAAACAAATTAGTAAAAAAATTAGATAAAATTTATATATATATTTACTATTTAAAACCTTTTTAAAAGTAAAAAAAATTAATGGTATTAAAAAAGATAATCCTATAATTCTACCCAATAATCTATGAAAATACTCCCAAAAGAAAATTACCTTAAATTCTTTTAAAGAAATACTGTTATTTAATAATTTATATTGTGGTATTTCTTTATACAAAGAAAAATAGTAATTCCATTTAGCGGCAGTTAATGGAGGTAAAATACCAGAAAATAATTCCCATCTTGTTATTGATAAACCAGAGTCAGTGAGTCTAGTTATACCCCCTACGACTATCATTAAGATAATTAAGAAAATTGATAAAAGAAGCCAGTAATTAATTAAATTTTTATATTTAAGATTATTTACTAATGTCATATAGCTAATATATTAATATTATAATATAATTAAAATTATTTAAATGTCGCTCCTATGAATAAAAAAATATACAAAATTAGAGTAGATCTTGATAAAATCGATAATAAAATATTAACTTTAATTAAAAAAAGACTAATATTAGTAAACAAAGTTTTAATACAAAAAAAATTTAAGAAACAAATAATAGATCGTAAAAGGATAAAAGTTATACTAAAAAGAATTAAGATAAAATCAACAAAAATGAATATTGACATTAAAATTACTGAAAAAATTTGGAAATCAATGATATCAGCTTTTATTGATTACGAATTTAGAAATTTTAAAAAAAAATAGTTACTTGCTATGAGGTGGTAATTTTTTTTCTACAAAGATTTCATGCTTCCTTGTAGATGGATTATATTTATTAACACGCAATTTATTTTTAGTTTTTTCACCCTTTGTAGGCTTCTTTGCGTAGTAAAAAAATGAGCTATCAGGTTTTAACTCTGGTACCAATCTTACTTTAACGTGTGTTTTTTTTGCCATAATTTTTTAAATTTTTTAGTTTTTTTAATAAATTTATAGATTTAATTTTAATATACTCAGCTTTTATACTGGATGAATGAAAATCGTCAAGGTTATTTATATCATTATTTAATATTGCTTTTACACCATCTATTGAGATTTTCTTGTCTTTAAGCAAGAATTTAATAAGAGAAATTTTTTTTACTTGTTTGTCAGAGTAATATCTTCTATTGCCACTAAGTTTTATAGGTTTTATCTGTTTAAATTTAGTTTCCCAAAACCTTAATGTATGAACAGATAATTTACCGCTTTTCCTACTAATTAGATTCAATTTTTTTGCTAAATCAGAAATACTCAACAATTTATTATTCATTAATCTCTAAATTTTTTGAAGATTTAAAAGAGATAGTCTTTCTTTCACTTATTTCAAATTTTTCTAAAGTTTTAGGATTTCTGCCAATACGTTTTTTTTTAGATAAAACTTTAAAGGTACCAAAATTTTTAATATTTAATTTTTTCTTTGTTTTTAACTGATTGGAAAGTATGTAAATAAGATCATCAATTATTTTATTAGTGTAGTTCACAGAAATACCAAGCTTAGAATTAATTATTTTGGATATATCTATTTTTTTGAAGTTATCTCTTTTATTTTGAAACATTTATGTGATTTAAGTTATTGTGTATTTGCTGCATTAAATTGCCTTTTACAATTTTATAACATAAATCAATAGAGTAGTAAAAACCAAGAGAGTCCGTTGATCCATGGCTTTTAACTACAGGACCTTTTAATCCTAAGAAAATTGCACCGTTATACTTCCTCGGATCAAGTTTTTGTTTAAATTTTTTTAAACTAAAGTAAGAAAATATTAAAGATATTTTTGAAAAAAAATTCTCCATTAAAGAGTTCTTTAAACTATCTGTAATAAATTTAGCGGTTCCCTCAGCAGTTTTTAATGCAATGTTCCCTGTAAATCCATCGGTAACAATAACATTAGTGTTGCCCTCAGGAATTTTATTACCTTCAATATAACCATCAAACAAAAAGTCACCCTTAAAGCTACTTTCTTTTAATTTAGAATAAGTCTTTTTTAAAACCTCTGTGCCTTTTATCTCTTCAGAGCCAATATTTAACAAGGAAACTTTGGGTGTTTGATCTGGGTATAGAGCTTTGTATAAAGCTGAACCTAATTCAGCAAAATCAAATAAATTATTTTCATCACACTCAACGTTGGCGCCAAGGTCCAATACTACATTCATATTTTTTTTAGTTGGCCACAAACCTGCTAAAGCTGGTTTGCTGACCTGTTCAATAGTTTTTAAAATCATTCTTGAAATTACAAGTAACACACCAGTATTGCCAGCTGATAAAGAAATATCAACATCATCAATAATTTGGGCATTTATCGAGTTCCACATACTACTATTTTTTGAGTTTTTAATTGCTGTTAAAGGAGTTTCTTCATCAGAAACAGTAGATGAAGTATGAAAGATCTTAATTATGTTTCTATCAACATTATATTTGTCTAGTTCCTTATTTATCTTAACTTCATCCCCGTATAAATAAAATATGCAGTCTTTTATATTTAAGTTTTTTTTAATGAATATACTTAGACCTTCAATATTTTTTTGAGGTGCATTTTCGCCACCCATTGCATCAATAGCAATTGTTATCATTTTATTCATTTATGTTATTTAAATATCTAAGATTTTTTTTCCGTTGTAATAACCAGATTTTAAATCAATGTGATGAGAAAGTTTGTATTCACCACTTTTTTTATCTTCAATGATATTAACTGAGGAAACTCTATGATGAGATCTCCTTTGTTTTTTTCTTGAGATTGAAGTTTTTCTTTTAGGTACAGCCATTTTTGTATTTATAATTTATTTGTCCTTTTATCATAATTCTATCGTCTAATTCAAAACAAAAATTATGAAAATTTTCTAAATAATCAGTCATTTTTAACAATTTATCATCATTTGTTCCAGAGAATTCATTAAAATATTTTATTACTAGTTTTTCACTTGCCAAAAAATCATTATTCTTGGATAGGTTTAACTTTAACAAAATATCATAAAATAATTTAGTTAATGTTTTCATTTTTGTATTTACAGATACATCGCCAAGGCCCATTTCACGCATATGATATTCTATATTAGTAAAAATATTATCAAATATTTCTTGTGGAAATTTTTTATTAGCTTTATTTTTGTATATTAGCAAAATAATTGAAAAATGCATAAACATAAGAATAACTCTTGTCTCAAAATTATCTTTTAGGCCTAAAATTTTATAAAAAAAAATATTGCGTGATAATTCAACTAATTTATTGTAAAGATTGTTGTTATGAGATTTATAAAGAGAAAACATAAAAACTTTTTTATCATATTTTTATTAATTTTATTAGGAAATTGTCAATTAAAAGAACCTGTTAAAATACACGGTATAAGCTATTTAGAAAATAGGTACTCTCAACTAGAAGTAAACACTTCTAACTCGAATGACGTACTCAAGATTTTAGGTAATCCACATTCAAAATCAATAGAAAACGATTTAAGATGGTTTTATATAGAAAGATCTATTGTTAAAGGCAAATATTACAAGTTAGGAAAAAATGTATTAAAAGAAAATAATATAATTGTTTTGGAATTTAATCAGTTAGGAATTTTAACCTTTAAAGATATACTTACAAAAGAAGAAATGAATAAGGTCTCCTATGCAAAGGATAAAACAAAAAATCCAATAGACAGAACAAGTTTTGTTAATGATTTTTTACAAAGTCTTAAAAAGAAAATGTATAGAAATAGATAATTTAGTGTGCAATCACAGCTAATAACAATAAAGCAACTATATTAGTTATCTTAATCATTGGATTGACTGCTGGACCAGCTGTATCTTTGTAGGGGTCACCGACAGTATCACCAGTTACCGCAGCTTTATGAGCTTCTGAACCTTTTCCACCAAAATTTCCATCTTCTATATATTTTTTTGCATTGTCCCAAGCTCCGCCACCTGCGGTCATAGACACTGCTACGAAAAGACCTGTAACAATAACTCCTAGAAGCATTGCACCTAAGCAAGCTAATGCGGCTTCCATACCACCGATAGGTAAAATAATGAAATATAAAAATATAGGCGATAATACAGGAAGTAATGAAGGAATAATCATTTCTTTAATTGCAGCTTTGGTCAGTAAATCAACTAGTCGCCCATAATCAGGTTTTCTCTTACCTTTCATTATCCCAGGTATTTTCTTAAATTGTCTTCTCACTTCAATAACAACAGCACCACCTGCTCTACCAACAGCTTGCATTCCCATTGACCCAAATAAATAAGGCAACATACCTCCAACTAATAAACCAACAACAACAAAAGGATTTGATAAATCAAAAGTAACATTGATTCCCTCTAATGCTGATCCTTTTACTGTAGAGAAAAATTTTATATCTTCTGTATAAGCGGCAAACAAAACTAATGCTCCGAGACCTGCTGAACCGATAGCATATCCTTTAGTAACAGCTTTTGTTGTGTTTCCAACAGCATCTAATGCATCAGTAGTTTTTCTTACGCTTTTAGGAAGTTTGGCCATTTCCGCTATACCACCTGCATTATCGGTTACTGGGCCGTAAGCATCTAATGCCACAACCATTCCTGTAAGTGCAAGCATAGACGTTACGGCTATAGCAATGCCATAAAGTCCTGCTAAACTATTTGTAAATAAAATTCCAACAACAATTATAATAGCTGGTATAGCTGTTGCTTCCATAGAAACTGCTAACCCTTGAATTACATTTGTTCCATGACCTGTTGTTGAGGATTGAGCCACACTTTTAACTGGACGATAATTTGTTCCAGTATAATATTCTGTAATCCATATTAAAAGGCCTGTAATTATTAAACCAGCAACACCACAAACATATAAGCTAAAACCAGTAAATGTAATTCCATTGTTACTATAAAATTTATCTAATCCAATAACGGAGTCTGTTACAGGATATAAAATTATAAGAGATAATACAGCAGTTACAATAAATCCTTTATATAAAGCACCCATAATATTTTTACTTTTACCAAGTTTTACAAACCATGTTCCAATAATTGATGTTATGATGCAAGAACTTCCTATAGCTAATGGATAAATCATCATATTAAAATCATTAGAAAAAAATATTGAGGAAAGGACCATTGTAGCGACAATTGTTACAGCGTAAGTTTCAAATAAATCAGCTGCCATACCAGCACAGTCGCCTACATTATCTCCAACATTATCGGCTATAACAGCGGGATTACGAGGATCGTCTTCCGGTATTCCTGCCTCAACTTTTCCAACTAAATCAGCTCCGACATCAGCACCTTTTGTAAAGATACCACCACCTAATCTTGCAAATATAGAGATTAATGAAGCTCCAAATCCGAGAGCCACTAATGCATTAATAATTTCTCTACTATCGATATTTAAGTTTATTAAAATAATATAGTAAATTGTAATTGCTAATAACGCTAGTCCTGCAACTAACAAACCTGTAATAGCTCCAGATTTAAAAGCTATAGAAAGACCTGATTGAAGACTTTTTCTTGAAGCCTCTGCGGTTCTTACATTAGCTTTTACTGATATTAGCATTCCCACGTATCCAGCTACACCAGATAGAAAAGCACCAATAAAATACCCTAATCCAACGAGTAAACTAAAAAAAAAACTTACAATTATGAGAACAATAAAACCAACAATAGCTATAGTTTTATATTGTCTATTTAAATATGCTTTAGCACCAATTTGAATAGCTTCTGCTATTTCTTGCATTTTTGCATTTCCAGGACTTGAAGATAAAATTTGTCCTGAGAGCAAGTAACTATATGCTACAGCAAGCATTCCTGTAAAAACTATTAAATAAAGTAGTTCTAAAGATTCATTCATAAATTAAAATCAGATAAATGCCAAAAAAAACTTTAAAACGCAAGCTATTCTTTATTAAAAAGTATGCATATATCCACTATTAATAGAAGAATGACTGACTATCTTGTCACCCTTAATCATTTTTACGCCATTCCCACTACCAATCATACCAATACGACTTACTTTTGTTGAGGTTTTTAAAGCATATTTTTTAATTATTTTTCTGTATTTTTTATTTGCAGTAAATAACACTTGATAATCATCTCCCTTAGAAAAAATTTTAGATAAATTTATCTTTTTTTTTTTACTTAATTTTAAAGTTTTTTTAGAAAATGGAATATTTAAAAATAATATTTTAGCAGAGCATTTGCTCGCTAAACATAAACTAGATAAATCTTTTAATAGTCCATCAGATATATCGATAGATGAGTTTGCAAACTTGCAAAGATGTTTAGAAAATTTAAAAGGAATATTTGGTTCAAAATAAGCTTTTTTATAAAAATTATTTGATTTACCTAGATTAATTTTTTTTTTTAATATTGATAAACCTAAAAAAGACTCTCCTAAATTACCAGTTATATAGATATCATCCATAATTTTTGCATTTTTTCTCAAAATAGGATTATAGTTTGCATTTCCAATTGCAGATATGGTTATGCTAAATTTTTTTGATTTAACAGTATCTCCTCCACCTAAAAACAAACCATATTTTTTTGATTCATTAGATAGGATTTTGCTAAAATTATTTATCCATTTATAATTAGTTTTTTTTAGGGACAAAGAAAGAAAATAAACATAAGGCTTGGCTCCTTTGCACAAAATATCTGAAATTGTAGATCTGAATATTTTTCTTATAAAATTATTTGGATTTGCTGAATTTAGAAAATGTATGCCTTCTTCATATGTATCAGTGGAAAATATTATTTTTTTTTTAAAATCATAGTAGACGTCATCACTTAAATTTAAAGATTTTCTATTTTTAAATGTTAGTGGAAGTAAATATTTTTCTATAATTTTTTTTTCAGTTATTTTCATTTCTAATTTTTTTTGAAATTTTATCTAAAATAGCATTTAAATATTTAATTTGAGATTTTTCTAAAAAAAACTCAGATGTTTTTATATATTCATTTATAATCACTTTAACTGGATTGTTATGTTTAAATAAAAGTTCATAGACAGATGCAAACAATATTATTTTTAATAATTTATCGGTTCTTTTTAAATTAATATCATCGGATAAATATTTTAAGATTGTTTCCTCTATTAATTCATTTCTTTCAATTGTTCCTTCTACCACGTCTTTTATAAATTTTTTATACTGACTTTTAGAGTATTCTATTGCCTCATCAGGATTAATTAATGAACCGTAAAGTTTTTGTATAACCCTAATTCTCGGGCTCTTATTTGATTTTTTATTTATTGTTAGCATTTTTAAGAACAGCTTTTAGAGCTTCTGCAGCTTCTTTACCTTTTTTACTTCTAGCTAAAGCTTGATCTTTATTTAAACAAGTTAATATAGCGTTTCCAATGGGTTTTTTACTTTCAATTGATAGTTTAATTATTCCATTCATAACTGCTGAAGATATTAGTTCAAAATGTGGTGTTTCTCCTTTTATAACACAGCCTAAAGCTAAAAAAGCGTGATATTTCTTTATATTATTAGAAATAATAAAAGGAATTTCGAAAACACCAGGAGCCACTAACACTTTAACATCAAAATTTTTTAAATTATCAATAGCTGAAATTTTTAAAGGCTCAGATATTTCTGGATAATATTCCGCACTAACTATTAAAATTTTTTTTTTCATTTTATGATTTCTTGCTTTGTAATTTTAATTCCATATCCTTCTAAACCAATTATTTTCTTTTTTGATCTTGAAACTAAAATCATATTTTTAATCTTAAGGTCTTTAATAATTTGAGCACCAGTTCCATAATATCTTAGTATATTATTATTTTTTTTATTACCATTGATAAATTCTGTGCCAAGATTTTGGTCTTTAATAATAATTAATACATAATTATTAAACTTTGAAAGATACTTTAGTGATTTATTTAATATATTTTTGTTAAAATTAATAATATTGTTAATTATATTTGTTGAAATAACTCTAACTCTAATAGGTTTTTTTGAGTTTATTTTTCCTTTAATAATGGAGTAATGTTCTGAGTCATCGAGTTTACTCTTGTAAAGTTTAATATTAAATTTTCCATACTTACTTATATTAATATTTTTATTGCTAACATTAGTAATCAATTTTTCATTTTTTAATCTATAAGATATCAAGTCCTCTATACTCGCAATTCTTAATTTATGCTTTTTAGAGAATTTAATTAAATCGTTGTATCTAGCCATACGACCATCTTCATTCATAACTTCACAAATTACTGCACTAGGATTTAATTTAGACATAATAGATATATCTACGGATGCCTCTGTATGACCGGCTCGCTCTAAAAC
>MDTG01349962.1_pt1 | contig 14087 bp, 11 predicted proteins | sample 811421 | NCBI WGS metagenome assembly MDTG01 (sample SAMN05326645, study PRJNA326480) | marine metagenome | isolation source: seawater | place: Pacific Ocean: South East | collected 2011 | reverse complement strand
CTGCTGAATTTAATCAGCGGCGATCACCCACAATGTTATGCCAATAACTTAACCGTATTTGGTATTCAACGCGGCAGCGGTGAAAGCATTTGGGATATCAAACAACACATCGGCATCATCAGTGCTGCCATGCAGTGGAACTACAAAGCCAGTACCAATGTGCTGAGTGCCGTCGTCAGTGGGTTGTTTGATAGCATAGGTTTATACAATCAAGTTGAAGATCACCAAAAAGCTTTGGCACTTGATTGGTTAAAGCAGGTCAAGCTTGAGCATAAAGCCAATGAGTCCTTACATCAGCTCAGTTATGGTGAGCAACGCCTCGTACTGATTTGTCGGGCTATGATCAAACAACCCGCTTTACTTATCCTTGATGAACCGTGCCAAGGCCTAGATGACCCTAACCGTCAGTTAGTACTGGGCTTTATTGACCTATTATCGCAGCAAAAAGATACAACCTTGTTGTATGTCACTCATCACAGTGGAGACCTACTGCCTTGTTTTAACAGGCGTTTATTGTGCACCAATGTGGACGAAGTGAAAGGCAGTGAATGGCGTATTCAACAGGATGCAGTTAGTGGCTTTTAGTCTAGGCTTAAGGTAAGAAACTTCCCCTTAGGCACCCTTTATGGGCTTAACAAAAACACTGTGTATTTTTTTCATGCTGTTAAGCCCGTGCGTCTTTAGTATGGAAATTGTACTGAATGAACAACAGCACATTCCTCTTCGCCAGCCCCTGCCCACGCTCATCAATACCCAAGCCCTTGATCAACCGCCCGAATACTGGTTGAAGCAAGATTATTCGATTGAAGAGTTTTGGCCATCAAACCAACCTAGCCCCCATGCCAGCTGGCATAAGTTAGAATTAACCGCCCAATTTAACGGACCTTATAGTCAAGGGCGTATTATTTCTATTGAGACCCATATTTTGCGTCATCTCAACCTGTATTTATTTGATGGTGAAAAGCTCATTCGTCATGCCAAGTTAGGGTTACTGGACCGCACAATTAACCCTGACAGCCCTTTTACTGGGACAAACTTTCTTTTTTATATCCAGAATAATCAAACACTGACACTATTAATTGAAAAGCAAAATAACGGCCCCGCGATTTTACCCATGAGCCTATACAGTGAAGACGGCTTTAATAAACAGGTACGATTACAAGATTTTTTCTGGGCCAGTATCATTTCTATTTTAGTGGCCATGGCCATTTATAATGTTTTTGTTTATGCCATGCACCCAAGTTCGGCTTATCTTTGGTATTTAGGCTTTCATACCATTGCCTTTTTTTACTTCAGCGCACTAAACGGATTTGGTTACTTGTTTTTGCCTCAAGCCATTCATATATGGCTTGCTCAAAATATTATGTTTCTCAATTTTGTATTGATATTTTTTGTAATTAATTTTGCGGATATTTTTTTACAAGGTAAAACCAATACCCCCTGGCATCACCGATACATTAAACCCTTCCGTTTGATCACGGTACTCGGTGGTATCGCGGGTTTATATGTGAATGAATACAACATGATTCCATTTTTTATCCTCTTTCAAATCGCTGCTAGCATATACGGCATCAGCATGGGATTTGTGGCACTCAAGAACGGGTTTGAACCCGCTAAATATTTTTTAATCTCATGGCTTTGCACCTTGATCGGCGGAGGCCTGGGTATGGCAACGGTAATCAACGCTTTACCTATTAACTTTATTACCCTGCATGCTTTCTTGTTTGGCACATTAATGGAGTTATTTTTATTATCCATCGCCCTTGCTAGCCGTATGAAACACATGGAAAACAGTCTACTGAATCAGTTGTACTATTACCCTGATACTAAGATTGCAAATTTCAGTTATTTAAAAAATAAATTACCCGATCATATTCCACATATTAAACAGCAATTTAGCAATCCTTTTTTGATCATTGCCGATATGCAAGGCTTTCGTGAAGTGGTGAGTTTATATGGGCCAAATGTTTTAACTAAACTCTACCGCAAACACACAGACCGTATCAGTAATTATCTGGCATCCAAATCATGGGCGATCCCCTTGCCCATGCCCATTGGAAAACCGGTATATGTGATTGCATTACCCGCTGAGCAGGTTTTATGTTTGGTGGACCTTCCTAGGCAAGCGACTCATGATGCGCTTAACGATATTATTGACACCATTTTAAAAGAATCTGAAACCGTCTTTAACAACAAACAACTTACCAGTCGTATTCAGCTCACATTGGGCTGCTCTCCTTTGGAGAACCTAGATATTCAAAGTGCATTTCGTCAAGCACAGGTCGCCCTTTTAAGCAGCTTTAAAAATCATAAAAAGTGGATGCTTTACGATGGCAAACAAGATGAGGTCATCAGTGAACGTATCTCTTTGGCACATGACCTTCAAATGGCCATTAACCAAAATGATTTATCCATTTATATACAGCCTCAGGTTAATTTGAATAACGATACCATTACCGGAGGCGAGATTTTAATCCGCTGGCACCATACACAAAAGGGCACCATCTCCCCTGGGCGCTTTATTCCATTAGCCGAACAGAGCGGGCTTATTTTTCAGATAACCCAATTGGTCATCATCAAATGCTGTCGGTGGTTATCGCAATTAAAAGAAGCTGGCCACCTAAACCATGACTTTGCTATCTCCATTAATCTATCAGCGCTGGATATGGCTGAGCCTAAACTGGTTCCTTTTATACAAGACAGCCTTAAGCAATTTAAGCTAAACGCTAAACATTTTACCTTGGAAGTCACTGAATCCGCCGTCATGGACAACCCAGCTCTCTTTATTTTCACCATTAATCAGCTAAAAGCTCTGGGGTTTAAAATATCCATCGATGACTTTGGTACAGGCTATAGCTCCATGCTTTATTTGCAAAATATTGAACCGGATGAAATCAAAATCGATATGGCTTTTATTCGTGACATTCACCTTAATCGTAAAAAACAGCATATCGTTACGGCCATCGTACAACTCGCCCATTCGAATCACGCCAGCATCGTGGCTGAAGGCGTAGAAAGTGAGCACGAATTAAATTTTGTTTACGGTCTGCGTTGTGACTATGGACAGGGCTATTACTGGTGCCATGCCATCCCTTTAGATGACTATGAAAAGCAGTATCTAAAAGCCCCCTCCCAAGCAAGTGCCCCTAATTCTGACCCTAAGCCTTGAATATCGGCCGTCTAGGCTGCGCTTTCCCTATGAAATCTAAGGGTAAATGACCCTAATCCGCCATATTTAAAGACAAACAACCGGATTGTTTGACAATCCTATCAGGTAGAGTCTAACCTATGACTCGTACCACTATGACATTGCAATAGGCCGCAGAGCCTAAAGGACGAGGAGAGCCCCATGATTTTGGAAAGACTGAAACCCGAAACCGCCCTAACCATTAAGAAATATGGCTATTTCATTTATTTACTGCCGTTATTGTTACCCGCGTTTAGTTATTACCTTGCCCATGAAACCGGCTTTCACACCTTTTTTGCCTTTCTGCCGATGATGGTGGTGTACATTGTTGTACCGGTGTTTGATTTGATTTTAGGTAAAGACCCCGTTAACCCAGAAGAAGATCAAGTACCGGGCATGAATCAAGAAGCCTTCTATCGCTGGTTAACGCTTTCCTGTCTACCCCTTTATTTCATATGCATTTTTAGTAGTGGTTATTTGTTATTGAACTGGCCTGAATTAAGCCTTCTAGGTCAAATTGGTTTTGTTTTATCACTGGGTGTAGTGGGCGGCATTATCGCCATCAATGTGGGGCATGAGCTGATTCATAAAAATACCAAGCTCGAGCAAATCAGCGGTGGATTATTGTTAGCCTTAGTAAGTTATGCCGGCTTTAAAGTGGAGCACGTTTACGGCCACCATGTACATGTTTCGACACCAGAGGATGCAAGCTCGTCACGTTTCAATCAAAGCCTATACCAGTTTTTACCTAACGCTTATGTGCATAATTTTCTAAACGCTTGGAAACTGCAAAAAAATCGCCTAGCAAAAAAAGGCAAAGGCCTGCTAAGCATGGGCAATGAATTAATCTGGTACTACTTGTTTTCCGCCGCGGTGAGCGTATTACTAGGGGTGTTCTTTGAATTAGTGGGCGGTGAGTTTTGGATCGGCGTTGGCGTATTCTTCTTGCAAAGTTTTATTGCCTTCACTTTATTAGAAATTATTAATTACATTGAACACTATGGTTTGCACCGCCGTAAAATGAGCAATGGTAAATACGAGCGTGTCACACCCGAACACAGCTGGAACAGCAATTACTTTTTAACCAATATGTTCTTGTTTCAACTTCAGCGTCACAGCGACCACCATGCATACGCCGCCCGTCGTTATCAAGTCTTACGACACCATGAAGACAGCCCGCAGCTCCCGTTTGGCTATGCCACCATGTTTATGATCGCCCTTTTCCCACCACTTTGGAAAGCCATCATGAACCCACGAGTTGAAGCCTATTACCAAGACGAAGGCCAGCAGCTCGTCAGTCAATAATCCTAGTCTGTGATGTTCTCCTATTTGCCGGTCCTTGACCGGCTTTTTTATGCCTGTCAGACACGCATTGATAAGAACTATTAGCAAAGAACCAATGATAGGACATAACAATAGATAAAAACTATCAGGTGAACAGCTATAATCAATTATCCCTAAAACCACTTCCCATCTATATTAGGTTTCAAGCAAGGGGAGAAAGCACAATGAAATTTTTAAAACGTATCACGGGTCAATCAAGTCAACAGCAATCCGCGCAAGCAACGGTCACCTGCAACTACAGTAATAACTATTACGGCGATCAGGTTTGCACACTCACTCAACCTAAGAAGAAGTCATCATGAGTATCCAAGAGTTCTTCTTATTTTTAAGTGAACCCAATCAAACAGAAGACGCCTGAGAAGAATCCGGTGATGCTGGTCATCACCGGCACAGCCTTTTTATGAAGAGCTCTGCAGGCCATCCAAAATATCATCTCAAGCGTACTATACTTATATATCCGTATAGTGAGTGACGATGATGAATATTTTGATCAGTGGTGCCACCGGCCTAGTGGGCTCTGCGTTGCGTCCATACTTAGAACACAGAGGTCATCAAGTTTATATTCTGCACCGCGGTCGCAGCAGTGGCAGTTTCTACTGGCAGCCAGAAAAGGGCCTTATTCACCTGGATGACAGTATCCATCTCGATGCGGTGATTAACCTTAATGGTGTCAATATTGGCGATAAGCCATGGAGCAACCAGCGCAAACAGGACATCATTGACAGTCGCGTTAATTGCACTGAGTTGTTAAGCGAAACCATTGCCAAGCGTTCGCAGGTTCCAGAGGTGTTCATTAATGCCAGCGCCATCGGGTTTTATGGTGATACCGCTGATACCCCGGTGGATGAAACATCCATCGCTGGTGATAATTTTTTAAGTGAAATCGTGACTAAGTGGGAAGCGGCCGCAAAGGCCATTGAAGATTCCACCGTGCGTACAGTCTATATTCGAAGCGGCGTGGTGCTCACCCCAAAAGGCGGCGCGCTGAAAAAAATGTTACTGCCCTTTAAATTGGGACTGGGTGGCAAGGTAGGCAGTGGCGAACAATACATGAGCTGGATCAGCTTAACCGATGAGCTGCGCGCCATTGAATTTATACTCAACAATACTGACATCAGCGGCCCGGTAAACTTAACCGCACCTCAACCTGTTTCCAACTTCGCCTTCACCAAAGCCTTGGGCAGCGCGCTTAATCGTCCGACTATTTTTCCCATGCCTGGGTTCGTGGTGAAAACTTTATTTGGTGAAATGGGGGATTTATTATTATTGGGCAGTAACCGAGTTTTGCCTAAAGTGCTTGAAAACCACGGCTTTAAATTCACGCACCCTGATATTGGCAGTGCACTAGCCGATGAAATTAAACAGGGTTAAAAACGAAAATTTAACCCTCTAGACGGCCACGAAAAAAAGGTTACTATACCTACTCCTACCCTGACTGAAAAAGGACATGTAGATGATTGTATGTAAAACCCTTACGGAAAAACTGAACGCCTAAACACTGGTTTTCCGGTTTACCGGGGATTTGCCCCTTTATTAAATACTATAACGAGTAACCTAGGTTACTTGGGGTTGATACATGAATACATGTTTTACGTTGCCGCAACTTGGCTGGCGCGGATTTTTTCAAACACAATTAAGCTTTGAAGAACTTGAATCCTTTCATCCTGTGCGCATTAGCGAACACCACAGGAACCAATACCATTACCTTTCTCAAGTGGGTCAAGGCACCTTGGCTATTCATCCCAACATGCCTGCAATGACAGTGGGCGACTGGCTACTGTTAGATGAAAATGGTCAGTTTGAACGACTACTGGAACGCCAAAGTTATTTCTCACGCAAAGCCAGTGGTTCAAAAGTGCATGAGCAAAGCATTGCCAGCAATGTAGACACGGTGTTCATCGTGGCCTCATTGAATGATGACTTTAACTTAAACCGCATCGAGCGTTACCTTGCCATTACCCATGAAGCTCAGAGCGAGCCGGTTGTGGTATTAACCAAAGCGGATTTATGTGATGACATTGACGCCTATCTTGAGCCGCTGCGAAAGCTCGATCATCACCTGATGATTGAGGTGGTGAACGCTCTGGATAGCGAAAGTTTAAAAGGCTTAAAAGCTTGGTGTAAAAGCGGCCAAACCATCGCGCTATTGGGTTCATCCGGTGTGGGGAAATCCACCTTGGTGAATACACTAAAAGGATTGAGCGTCGATGATGCAACCGCCAGCGCCACCCAAGGGATTCGAGAAGATGACAGCAAAGGCCGACATACAACCACGTCGCGCCAGCTGCACTTCTTACCACAAGGTGGTTTGTTCTTAGACACACCGGGAATGCGTGAGCTGCAACTAGCCGATTGTGAAGATGGCATTCAACATGCCTTTTCTGACATTACGGAATTAGCAAAAGGCTGTCGTTTTACCAACTGCCAACACCAAGCAGAACCCGACTGCGCGGTGAATGCGGCCATTGATAGCGGCAACTTGGAACTGCGTCGCTTGCAAAGCTACCGTAAACTCATGCGTGAACAGGCATTAAATTCCGCTACGCTTGCTGAAAAACGCGCCAGTGATCGAGAGCTAGGGAGATTTTATCGCAGTGTACAAAATGATATGCGAGCGCTGAAGAACCGTTAGCGTTTCGTTCATCACAATAAAAAACCGCATGTGGCAACACATGCGGTTTTTTTGTGTAAAGCATAAGAACAAAGCTTATAAGCCTGCACTAACAGATAGCGATGCACGCTTGGACCATGAGCCTAAGCGGTTTTAATCTTTTTATAGGTTTCACGCAGCAAGGTGACATCATTGGCAGCGCGATGCATTTCAAGGCCAAGGTGTTTGACCATGGCATCCTTGGTGTCGCTCCAAATAGTCATCTCATCTTCGTTTAACAAACGCGTAAGGGTATCAAGTTTAAAGCGCTGAATGATTTCAGCTTCATCAAAAAGACGGCCTAACCATGAGCTATCAAAACTCCAGGCATCGCTGTAGAGGGTCATACCGCCACACAAGTCATTAAGATATATGGCCACTTCGCGCGGGCTTTTGCCATGCTCCATAAGGTAGTCACGGCTAATGCCATGAATGCCTTCAGCTTTCTCATCCCAGTGGACCCAGCCTTCGGCAGGTTGAATCAACAGCGCATGGACGGAGCCATCGGCAAGGGCGATTCCCACTTCTATGGGGTAACTGCCACGTCCAAACCCGGACGCTTCTAAATCAATAATGGCCGGCACTTCCATTATGGTACACCTTTTTTTATGGCACCCAGCAGACTGGGTGCGGAATCCGGACGTAATAACGGTGGATTGCTGTCGATCCTTGGGTTAACCCATTTCATTTGGGGTCACTCGCAATACTTCTTCTATGGTGGTCAATCCTGCCGCCACTTTCTGCGCCCCACTTAAGCGTAGGTTACGCATACCGTCTTTCATAGCTTGGCGTCTTAATTGCGCCATATCTGTTTGCACTTGGATAAGCCCTGCCAATGTATCACTCATGGGCATAACTTCATAGAGGCCCGCTCGCCCCTTGTAACCTGTATTTCGGCACTCCAGGCAGCCAACTGGCTGATAGATAAACTCGGGGGCTTTGGCGCTCCATGGCTGCACTAAATCGTTCCACAATTTAATATCAGTGGCCTGCTTTTGCTTGCAATGGGGGCACAATGTGCGCACCAAGCGTTGTGCCATGACACCAGATACTGCGCTCTTGATTAAATAGTGCGGCACACCAATATGCTGCAAACGAGAGATGGCACTGGGCGCATCATTAGTGTGTAACGTGGACAGCACAAGATGGCCGGTTAAAGCCGCTTGAATGGCCATTTCTGCGGTTTCACTGTCACGAATCTCACCCACCATGATGATATCGGGGTCCTGTCGCATAAGTGTACGAATACCGGAGGCGAAATCTAAATCAATGGTCGGGTTCACCTGCATCTGATTAAAGGTGGACTCCACCATTTCAATGGGGTCTTCCACCGTACACACATTCACATCTTCTGTGGCCAGTTGTTTTAAGGTGCTGTACAAGGTGGTGGTTTTACCGGAGCCCGTCGGCCCTGTTACCAAGATGATGCCCGAGGTTTGATGCACCATGGAATCCCACAATGTGGCGTCTTCTTTACTGAAGCCCAGCTCACTAAAATTGCGCAGTAACACATCTGGATCAAAGATCCGCATCACCAATTTTTCACCAAAAGCCGTCGGCATGGTGCTTAAACGTAACTCCACCTCATGGCCATTGGGAGTCCGTGTTTTTAGGCGACTATCTTGCGGTTTGCGTTTTTCGGCAATGTTCATTCGACCCAGGCTTTTAATGCGTGAAGTCACGGCATTGGATACCGTCGCCGGAAACTCATAAACAGGATGCAGCACACCATCGATACGAAAACGCACCTTGGAAATTTCACGGCGAGGTTCAATGTGGATATCACTGGCACGTTGTTCAAACGCATATTGAAATAACCAATCCACAATATTAACGATGTGCTCATCATTCGCGTCGCTGTTGCCTTTGCTACCTAGCTCAACCAAAGACTCTAAATTCGTACTTTGCTTTTGGTGTAACGCACTGGCACCGCTAACCGAAGCCGCCAGCGAAAAAAATTCAACTTGATAGCGCTGAATATCGGAAGGTTTGGCCACAACGATATCGACTTGGCGACGGTTAATGTGCTCAATGTCTGCGATCCAGCGACGGTCAAACGGCTCGGCCGTGGCAACTGTGACCACATCCGCGGTTAAACCCACAGGCAATAAACCATGACGTTTGGCAAACGCAAACGACATGGTGGGTGTCACTTGGCTGGCTTTCACCTTGAGCGGGTCGATGGTGAAATACGGCAATTGCGCTTCTTTGGCCAACAAACGCATGATGAGTTCTTCATCCAGTTTCACGTCTTGCTGAGCGGCACTTTTTAATTGATAACTTTGAATAGCCGTAGCCGGATGAGGTAAGCCGTTCATGCCCTTTTGCTTAATCTCAGACAAGTGCTCAGGACTCAAGTGGCCGTCTTGCTTTAGCAAGTTGGTAATGGCCCCGAGGGATAATTTTAAATCTTGTACCTGATTCATGTTGGCATCCAAGCTCGCCTGAACATGGCGAGCAATATTTATAGCAAAATAAAATGTTAACTAATCACAACATAACGCGATAAGCGCCGTTTTAGCATCTAATAAATTTCGTTTTTCCACGGTAAGTCGGCGCTGCCAGCTGGCTAATTTAGCGCGACTGGTTTCATCGGTGATGGCGTTTTGCAAGCCCTTAGCGGCAATCATGGCATTCACCACCGCTTGGCAACGCAGTACTTCATTCACCGCTTGATAGCGATGATCACCGCAGCGCAACAGCACATAAGCTAACGCCTGCAAAGCGCTATCACTTACCTTAAATTCTTGCGCAATGCGATTGATTAACCCGTGCACCCAAGGCGCTCCGTTAACATCTGATTGCTGCACGCGGGCATATACATATTCACCCAACTCCAACATGGCTAAACCCAAGCCATTGTTGTCCATCCAGTTTTTCAAACCGTCACTTAATTGTGCTGCTACAACGGACAACAAGCGCTGGCTCAAACCGCGGCTATGGTTATTGTTATCCACATATAAACCTGTCACCACATCGGCAGGTTGCAGTAACTTAGTTAAATCTTGCTGCAACACTAACCAACGCCCGCGCAGTGCATCAGGGCACTGTGGCAATTCACTGAGAATCCAGCAAACCGCATTCACCTGACGGCTCATGACCAATAAGGACCACCAGTTTTCTTGCTGCGAAAACCGATCCCAATGACGACTTAAACGCGTGAGGGTTTCTTGTAACAGCGACAACATAGGAAGAGACGGTTGTTGTAACGCATGCTGAAAATTTTGGGGCGTAAAAAAACTTAAATTCGCAAACAATAGACCATAGCCGCGCTCAGCTTTATTGATGTCACATGGGACTAACGGATGACGCTCGGCTAGCTGCTTAGCAAAAGTAAATAAATCCGCCACTCGCCCTGATTTAAGCTCTAATTCGATTTCACATAATTTAATGCTTTGGCTACTGGCAGGGTTATGCTCACAACTAGGTTTGTGGTTGTGTATTAAACCTTCATCCAGCACTAATTCAATTTCGCTTTCGCCAAGCTGTTTGATCCAAACATGGCGGGTAAAATCCGTTTTAAAAATTGGCACAATGGATTCACGTAAATTGGCATCTAATTGGATGTCATTTGCAAATAGCGACCAATCCAGTTGCGGGGTTGGAATGTCGTATTCCCATTCACCGCGTTCATGTAAACCGGCAATGGCTTGTCCCTTATTTTTTAACGTTTGTTTGAAGCCGTGCTGTGATTTACGCACACGCAAAGCCGCATGGGCTTTATTAAGGGCAAGCTCAGGGGTATCAAAATACTGATTATCAAGCTCTAAAGGCGCACCTTGCGGTTGACCGAGATCCGCATCTTGCAAAAATGCATCAACCCCATGACTGGGTAACGAGAGCTTAAGTTCGACTTCTTTGGCCATGGCCTTCCACTTGTTATTTTTTATCCGCACAGCTTAGCAGAAAGCCCCATAAGACTCAGTAGCAATCATAGAAACTCCAAGACATTTTTAACCGCTTTGATACACTGTTCATACTTGTTATTGAAGGTTGAGAGCATGAAGCACTTACCGGGTATCAAACAAAACCTATCAACGTTACTGTCTTTGCCTAGTATCTCCAGCACATTGGATGAATACGACATGAGTAATAAGGCGGTCATTGATCAACTGGCCAGCTGGTGTGAAACACTGGGCTTCAGCATTGATATTCAATGTGTGGATGAGACACGCAAAAAATACAACTTGCTCGCAACACTGGGCAAAGGCCCTGGCGGCCTAATTCTTTCCGGTCATACCGACACAGTGCCGTGCAATATTGAAAAATGGCAAAGCGATCCATTTAGCTTAACCGACAAACATAACCGGTTTTATGGCTTAGGCTCTTGTGACATGAAGGGCTTTTTTGCGCTGGCGTTAGCCGCGGTTGAAAAAGTCGATACCAACAAGTTAATCGCTCCCATTTTTATTCTGGCCACCGCCGACGAAGAAACCAGCATGACCGGCGCGCGAGCGTTAGCAAGTCTCGGGCTACCCAAAGCCCGTGCCGCCATCATTGGTGAGCCCACCGGCTTAAAACCCATCAACATGCATAAAGGCATCTTGATGGAGGGCATCAAAATCACCGGACAAGCGGGCCACAGTTCTGACCCAAGCTTGGGTAATAACGCCATGGACGCCATGCACACCGTAATGGGCGAACTGATAAACTTTCGTGACGAACTCAAACACACTCATCAGCACACAGCATTCAGTGTGCCGAGCCCAACCTTAAACCTAGGCTGTATTCACGGCGGTGATAACCCCAACCGTATTTGCGGTCAATGTGAACTGCACTTTGATTTACGCACCATCCCAGGCATGAGCAGCAATGACCTTCGCGCTCAAATACAGCAGCGACTCGACCCCATCGCCAAACAAACCCAAACCAACATTGAGTTTTACCGCTTGTTTGATGGCGTTGAAGCATTTGCCAGCGCAGAACACAGCGAGCTAGTGGCATTGGCCGAGAAGTTAAGCGGCCATGGCGCTGAAGCGGTGGCCTTTGCCACCGAAGCGCCGTTTTTAGCTGCCGCCAACATCGATACCGTGGTCATGGGCGCAGGCTCCATTGACCAAGCACACCAGCCCGATGAATTCCTCGCCCATGACCAGATCCAGCCCATGGTGAATTACATCGAGCAATTTATTAAACATTATTGTTTGTAAGCGCCAAAAGCCTTTACACTCAATTCGATTAACACAAGAAAGATAAAACACAGTGACCGACTCAATCGACCAATATGTCAGCTGGTTTAGACAAAGCTCCCCGTATATTAATGCACATAGGGGCAAAACCTTTGTCATCATGCTTGGCGGAGACACCCTCGCCCATGACCAGTTCCAACACATTATTCACGACATCGCCTTGCTCAACAGCCTAGGTGTGCGCTTGGTGTTGGTGCATGGTGCGCGACCACAAATTGATGAGCTGTGCGAACTCAAACAACAAGCCGCCACGTTTGCAGAAAATAAACGCATTACCGATAAAGCCATGCTGGTGACTGTTCAACAGGCCGTGGGGCAACTGCGCTCACAAATTGAAGCAATGCTCACAACCGGCATGAGCAACAGCCCCATGCACGGCGCTGATATTCGCGTGGTTGGCGGCAATTTTGTGATCGCCAAACCCATCGGCGTGATTGACGGAGTGGACTTTGCCCATACAGGTGAAGTGCGCAAAATCGATGAACGGGCCATTAATAAAGTACTCGACAACAACGCCATCGTCTTACTCAATTGTTTGGGTTATAGCCGTACCGGGGAAACCTTTAACTTAGCGGTTGAAGATGTGGCCACCGAAACCGCCATTGCACTGCAAGCCGATAAACTTATTTTATTTGGTAACAACAATTGCATTAAACACGACGGCAAGTTGGTCAAGGAAGTGGTCACCAGCGCCATTCCTGATCTACTCATGCAGGGCCTTAATCCCGAGCAAATGGTGCAATTGAATGCCGCCAGTGATGCCGTGAATCGTGGTGTAAAACGCTGCCAGCTCATCCAACACAGTCAAGATGGCGCACTACTTACCGAGTTATTCACCCTAGATGGTTGCGGCACGCTCGTGAGCCAGCATCATCAAGAGCAATTGCGTACCGCGCGTATGGAAGATGTTATGGGGATTTTAGATCTACTAAGCCCTCTTGAAGAAAAAGGCGTGCTGGTTCGCCGCTCTCGCAAGGTACTGGAAACCGAAATTGATCGCTTCCGTGTGCTTGTTAAAGACGGCATGGTATTAGGCTGCGCCGCACTTTACCCATACGGTGAAGATATGGCCGAACTAGCTTGTGTCGCCATTCATGATGAATATCGTCGTGGTCAACGGGGCGACCGCTTACTGAACACACTCGTGAGTGAAGCCAAAAGCCAAGGCATTAAAAATCTCTTTGTGCTCACAACCCGAACCGCACAGTGGTTTGAAGAGCGTGGCTTTAAAGCCGCTCACATTGATGATTTGCCGCCGCAGAAAAAAGAGCTGTATAACTATCAACGTAACAGTAAGGTGTTTGTTAAGGCGCTTTAAGTGACCGCTCTCGCTCAATTTAAAAAGCCGCGACCAGTGATGGCGCGGTTTTTTTATTGTTTAAAAAATGTTTTAAAATAAACCTAACGACCCATAAAGGTATTAATTAAGCTTGTCAGCTGGCTACTTAAGGAGACTTCAAACGTATCCAGGCTTTCACCGAACACCGCCAAATACGCCTGCGCCTGTGCACGGGTTAGATTCTTACCGGATACTTTGAATTGTAGTTCAGGCGTATTCTTATCTGACCGCGGCTGAATCACCCAAACCACATAATCATCACCATCAGCCAACATCTTAGATTGGGCAAACTCACAAAAATCATCCACCAGCGAAGCCCCTTGCGGGCCAAGACAGCCAGACTCAACGCGGTAAATCACGGTTAACTTTTGTGCCTGT
>MDTG01187244.1_pt1 | contig 14087 bp, 24 predicted proteins | sample 811421 | NCBI WGS metagenome assembly MDTG01 (sample SAMN05326645, study PRJNA326480) | marine metagenome | isolation source: seawater | place: Pacific Ocean: South East | collected 2011 | reverse complement strand
TTTGTATTCATGCTGGCAAATGGCTTTGATTTGATTTTGCCTTTGCTTCTCCCACTTTGGGTACGCTTTTTGTTCTTGGAGATTATCTTCTTGGGTCCTGTACTCATATCAATCACCTTTATGGCTTGGAAGCGCAGAGCTTGTTGTACTTCCGGATTCTCAATCGCAGACAAAGGCAAGACATACTGCTGCCCTTTTTTGAGCGAAACATTGAGACTGGGGAGCTGTATTGAATCGGTCACACATGCTATGCGTACACGCTTGGTTGGTGCAGTCATTTCTTCTCCTTTGCGTACTGTTCAAATGCTTTTGCCACAATCTCCGCACCATGCTGGTTGAACACCTTTTTCAAGGCCGTTTTGAGCGCACGATGCACAAAAGAACTGTTTGCGATTTTGGGATGAACCCATACCTTTTTGAATTTTCGCGGAACAGACAACACGATGACCTTCTTCTCCTTCACAGAAGCCAAAGGCAATACCTTCGCCCTACTCTTCAAATCCATAGAAGGATCATTGGTAATGTCAGAAACATACTCCCAGTCTGTACGGACGCGCAGACGCTGTTTGTCGCCAACCTTTGTGATGTCGCAGTAAAAACCCTTGCAGAAATCGTGAAGCTCTCTACTGCTCACAGAGCTCTGCTGAAGCGCAACTTGTCGCTGTATTTCGGTATAAAGAGCAGCGTAGAATTCAGACTTCAAATGCTGAATTATTTTTGGGCTGAGAAAGAACGGCAGGTCTTCGCATGGGAACTGTGGATGCTTCTGTTTCATATAGAGGCCAAGCTATCGAAGCATTATCGTTGCAGTTTTCTACACCATTTTGTGCCCACTATTTGTGTTCCGTCCGTGAGATAAACCGAGGGAGGCAACATGTCCAAAATGAAAAATCTCTTACTCACCTTAATCGAAAAGGGTGAATACCAAAAATTAGCACAAATGGGCGCGCAAGACAGATGGGTTGGCGAAGCTCATCTCGTTGCATTGCGTATCAAACCAAAGAAGAAGAAAACAAAGAGGAAAAAATATGTCCAACCAAACACTCAATGATGAAGAAGATTTCTTCGATTCTGATGTTCCAAATGGTGTGAAAGCTCTTATCTATCAAATGATGGGTGGCAACATCCCCTTGTCTCGAATGAGCGAATTAGGAAAGCTCATATTATGTGATGACGAGGCACACTCGATGCACTGGTTCGATCTTCCAGACGATGAATCAAAATGGGAGCAAGCCGCATGCAACAGCTTGCTTTTCTCTCTCAACCAAAACGCTACTGTCACTTCACGTATCGTCTTAGAACCGTTCAACCTCGAAGGCCAAGATGTTCTCGCGCTGTTCGCCAAAGAAGAGAGCGAAAACATATACCACTCTATCTTAATTGGTCTGGAAGCTGCATTGTCTGTCGATGATGAAGGCGTTCCAGAAATGGTTCTTGTACCTACACGCATATCCGTACACCAAAAACCACAAGAATCACTCAAGCGAAGCGATTTTTGTGAAGATATGAACAAACGTCTCGGCACAATCGAAACCGCTCTGAACACCGATATATTTCAGATAAAAGGCGTTCCAGAAGCATGAAAAAAAGATCAAATAATCTACACCACTTTATACCGGCCAACCGTGTACTAAGTGCAATTGAAAACATAAGGAGTTGCGTTATGGCTATTGATTTTCAAGCCCTCACAGCCCCCTTCGATGGGGCGAATATTAAGTGGCGTGTCGGTATGACCGCTAAATCTGGTGCAAGTGTAATGTTGCTATGCTACGTGGATGCGAGAATAGTACAAAACCGTTTGGATGCCGTTGTTGGCCCTGCCAATTGGAAGGTATCATACGGTGTTCTTGACTTGGGCAACGACGTGCCTGGTATCAAGGCAACCCTCTCTATCAAATGCGATGGGGAATGGGTATCCAAAGAGGACTGCGGTTCTTGCTCTGATATCGAGCCTGTAAAGGGTGGTACAAGCGATGCGTTCAAGCGTGCTGCGGTAGCTTGGGGTATTGGTCGTCACCTCTATGATATGCCCACAACATGGGCGAATGTGGTCAAGCAGAAGCCACGCAATGCAGACAATGCCATCAAGGTTCGTGGTGGTTGGGTTATCCCTCCATCGGTCAAGTCTGCCCCAAAGCCAAGCCCATCAAAGGTTGAGGACTGTGCGAAGTTCATCAAGACCATAGGTGATATGGGCTATTCACTGGAGGAAGCCAAAACCCTTGCAAGTGAGATGTCATTGAACCTCAATGACCGCAATGGTCGTGTGGCTCTCTACAATTACATCAAAGCAGAAGCATCTGGTGTGGAAGCCTAATAGTTTTGGTTCTTCCAGACAGGGGTTCTGCCTCTGTGTTCTCTGTTATCGTCTATGGCATCGTGTTCTGTTGTCATAGGCGTTTTTGTTTCCGGTCCGGTTGGATGTGGTGGATCGTGTGGATGGCGACCATCAGCAGAAGGGAACGCAGAGCGCGTTGTACGCACCTCTGGAAACGCAAGGGTATCCGTACCATCAACAGGCACGTTGTATCGTATATCGCCTTCGTCAAGGTAGCCTACAGGGAAATGCTGCTGCAAGATGTTTCCTCGATTTGTGGGTCTTTGTACTGGACCAATCGAGAATCGTTCATTGGTTTGCTTGACGATAAAATCTCGTTGTGTAACCATTGGAGATGGCCCCATCCAGCAATCATAGCTATGCTCAAGCCTTCTCCCTTGTGGAGTTTGGCTAACGGTTCGTGTTCCATCATCTGGGCATATTATTATCTCATAAGGGCCTTCATAACCGCCCAAGAAGCCTACTCCAAAGCACAGCTCGCACCGTTGGGATGGTTGTTGCCCAAACTCTCTTGTACGAGCATCCATCGCACAATGACAAGGTATTCCAGAGTGCTTTCTGACAAAGAGCTTCACACGCTCTCCGCCTTGTTCAAGAATCCATTGGTTTCGCAGTACCGCCTCTTTCCAAATCCAGTCCATTGATTCAACGGCTATTGGTGTAATTGGTTCGGTTTGGTTCAGCGGTGTTTCAATTAGGCCACCATCGATCTTTGCAACGGTGGTCAAGCGATAAAACACCTTGCGATCTAATCCTGTGGTGACTGTTTTGTTTGTGTTCGTGTAATAGGTGACCGTAACAGGTGTGTGTTCGTTGAGCGTGGGCATACTCTCCCATTGCTGTGTCCCTACATCTGCCGCAGAGACATTGACCAGGATGATCTCTCCGGTGCGCCCAAAGACTTCATGAACAGCTACACGTTGGCCGTTGATGAAAACCTGTACATCTTTGGGGTTGTTGGCAAATATGGCATTGCCTGTTTGCTTATATATCGCTTTCTTGGTTTTGAAAGACCATCGTTGTCTGCCAGCTTGGTTTCCCGTCGAGATCCAGTCACACCATTGCACCGTCTCATGTTGTATGAGCTCGTTGGTTGTTGCATCTCGATAGAAAGTTGCACCAATTGGATATTCATTGATGCGAAAAAATGGTCCTCTATCGGAAGCGAGGGATCGATATATATTGACACCGATTATATCCCAAGAAGTGTTGGCAGAAAGCAAACTGGGATGGTCCCAGCGGAGATCAAACACACCCTTTATGTATGGACTTGCAACGAAGCCATTAAACGGAGGTTTGGGAAAATCCCCACTGGTCGCATCCCAGCTTTGGCCTGGATCTTGGTCTTGGCCATTCTTGATGAATTTGACATCCATCTCGATTAGCCTTCAGTAGTATCCGCACCTTCATCAGAAGCACCGACAACGACTGATCCATCTGGCTTGATTGTCCACTCAGAACCTTCAGCGATACCCAAACGATCTCGGATTTCTTTGAGGTGGTTTTGAGAAGCCGCTTCAAGCTGTCCGTAGTTGCCCAAGATTCGAGCGCGTCGTACTTCAAGAAGTCCAAGCTCACGAATACAGTCTTGGCCAGCTTGACGGAATCGTGTCAAAAGAGCCAATTCTTCTTCGGTGACGTTAAGTGCGTTTTCTGTGTTTTCTGTGTTTTCTGCTGTCTCAGTATCAGACATGGTGTTCCCCATTGGTTTGTGTGAAATTAGTTGTTCTTTTGTGCTTCTAAGATTTCCGCACGAATAGACTTTGCAGCCTTTGTAATGTCAAGAAGGGTCTTGCGAAGGCGAGTACCGGCAGCCTTTACCCCACGATCATGCTTGTCAGCATCATTGAGCGCAGTTGTAAGAGACGTGATGACTTCTTGTATCTGTGTCGCAGTATCGTTGGACATGATTTCTCCTGTGTCTTTTGGACAATTGAAAAGCCTCGTTTTTGAGAGCGTTGTTATGATACCCACCCAAAAACTGTGTCTCCTACTCTACAGCAGAAGAATCCTCACATTTCTCTCGAATTTCTTTGGCTTCCTTCTTCAATTTGTCTAAAAGATCATTTTGTGCTTCAAGAGCATGCTGTGATTCAGGCACCCCTATCTGCACAACCTTCACCTTTGTCTCATCGGAGCTGAGAAGGGATGGCAAAAACAAAAGGGCGATTGTGGATACCATAGAGATCGCCAAGGCCGCCCAGACATTGATGGGTATCGAAAAATACTCGTCTTGGTTCATTGCTTGATCTCCGTACGAATTTCATCGACGCGCTCTTTGATGTAGCCCATCGTTACAGAGAGCTCACGCATCGCTGTGTTGTTGTCTTGTACCGATTTCAATACCGTCTTGTTCTCTTCTTTGATCGCTTGTATCTCAGCCTCAACTGCTGCCTGTTCTGTTTTCATCACAGCCAAGTTTACTTCCAGCTTCACGCCCCATACAATGAGAGGAATCACCAGAGCAGCCAAGACCTTCGTCGCTGTATCTATGTATTTATGTGTGTTGGACATACCGCACCCCCGTAACAGGGGGGAATACATAGACCGAATAACGAAGGATCTGTACTTTTCTGATGCTTCCCAAAAAATCTATTTTTTCTTACACCGCTTTTTTCAGCTCAAACGTGTACGATGTGAACATTAAACAGAGAGACAAAATGACTACTTATACTTTCACACCACACAACTGCGAAGACGGTACTTGTAACGTAGGATGGATGGCCGGAGACGAAGCCCGCAAATGGGTCAAAAACCTTGTTGGCAAAGAAACAATAGAAGCGTTCGCACATACCATCACCGAATGTGAGTGGGGTGATGAAAGATGGGGGCCTTCTATACTCTGGAAAACAGAGCAAGGCTTCATTGTTGGCATCAACTTCAAAAGAAGCGCATGGGGTGATGCAAGACTTCGCGGCAACCAATTCGAGATCTGCGAAGCTCTGCCAAGTGATGAAGAGAGAATCGCTCTCTTTGATGCACTGGTCGAACATATGAAAGCAACGTTGGAGGCATAAAATGAGCCTGTTACAAGACACAGCAGAGAGATTGAAAGGACGCTGCCCTTTCCCACCACGGGAATTCCAGGTTCCCAAATGGATGGAGGTACAAGAATATATTCGTGACGTATTTGCTCTCGACAACACCTTCATTGAGTTTTTGGGAGAGAACCATCAATGGGTTGCTGTTGCATGGGAAAAAGATGGAGAGTGGAGCTGGTGCATAGTAGACTTGAAACAGGCAGGGTTGATCTACTCCGAAGCCGCACCGAATTACAAACCAGAGATAAAGAAGCCAGAAACCTATACGGGCGGATGGAAACTCGGTTGGGAGATCGACCATAATCTTGGATGGTGGTCATAATCGACCCGCCCTCTCTAGGTCATAGTCCGTGTGGTTCGACCGAGAGTTTCTGAGCTGGATGAATTCAAACCCGTGCAGCTCTTCGATATATGCTCAGACTTGACCGACATTGAGCCAAATTTGGGTGTCGGTTTTTTGGCATAGCTGAAAACCTCCGAGTTAGCCGAAATTTACGCGATTGAAATTACAGCAAAATTCGGTCGAAGTGGTTTTTCGTGTCAGGCCCAAGAAAATCAGCATCGTTTTCTGATGTTTCTCCGTGTCTGTAACATCAAAGCAGTTTCCGACCAAAGCTGCTCAAAATGACAAGGTTGGTCATGGGTATTTTGTTTGTATGTACGATTTTATGTTGCGGCTTTTGATGAACGAGAAGAAGCGTGTTGTGGGCTTTCGTGTCATCCTCGAAGAAGAAGAAATAGCACAGATTCATTTCTACTGCGGTCTTCTTGTTCCAGACTGTTGTATCCTTCAACACAGACAAGAAGAGTTTCACTGCAAAGATCGTACACAAGCCCTACAGATCCTTACGGAGAGACTGAATAATGACTGATGATGAATTGCGAGATCTTGTAACGGGTGCGATAACAAAAGGCATACCGCTACACAAAGAGATTGATGTTGTGAGCATGACGCATGCAATATGGACTTGTATCAATAAAGATGCGAGAAACATACACAGCGAGAACTTTATCCATTACGGACAGTTATCCGTCATCTATGTCTTGAACCAGAAAGACCAGCTCATATCGAAGATCCACGTCGGCCCAGAGAGAATCAACTTCCTCGTACCAGAGGATATCGTCTTGGATATGAAGGACGATAGCAACCTCCGCAGAAATGTTGGCTGGTGTGCCATGCACACGCTTCATAGCTATGGGGTGTACATCGAAAAGAACCATCCAGAATTAATTCCGAGTAAGTCATGATTATTATTACTGTGGCTCGAAAAGTATCCCAAAAAGGTGTAACAGAATGTGTGCTGTCCAATGGCTGCGGCAGCTTGAACATCGAAGCATCAAGGGTTGGTTCAATAGGTGGGCGAACACATGGCGGTGGCTACCAAGACGAATTTGTTGGTGGAAAATGTATCAACGCTGTTCCTGTAGACTACACACCAAAAGGCCGCTGGCCTGCCAATATGTTTGTATCCCCAGAGGCAAAAGACATCTTAGATGAACAAAGCGGTATCATCAAATCCCCAAAGTCCTATCTGCGTTCCGTAAATGGCTTCAACAACGGTGGGTACTCAGACAAGCCTGTCATCGGAGAAAAGGCCGGGACGTTCTCTCTCAACTTTGGAGATGTAGGTGGCGCATCAAAATTCTTCAAAATCTTTGGAGACAAGAAATGATTGTTATCACACTCGCAAGAAAGCCCATGAAGAGCTCCACAACAGACTGTATCCTTCAAAACGGATGTGGTGGCTTGAACATCAACAAGACAAGAATTGACCTTGCAAGTGGTGACGACTGCTCTCGTAAGCCCATAAAGAAAGAGGGTTGCAAAGGAAGCGGAGGCTGGAAAAATGCGTCGGAATACACAGGCACGATGAATGATGACTGGAAAAAGGGAAGGTGGCCAGCGAATTTGCTTCTTGCACACCCAGAAGGTTGCATACACAAAGGATTCAAACAGGTCGCATCCAATGGAAACTTCCCATCTCAACAGAACACCAGATCCCTGTATATGGCTTCCAAAGGAAAGACATTGACACCAAACATCTCCCACCACAAAGATAGGAAAGAAACCGTAGAGCATTGGGAATGTGCAGAGAATTGCCCTGTGTCTGTATTGGATGCGCAAAGTGGCATCAAGACAACGGTCAGTAATTACTCGTACAAGCGAACAGGGAAAGAATTCGTAGGTAGTATACCATCACAGACAAGTCAAAGTCATTGGCACATCGAACACGGTGGGGCTTCTCGGTATTTCAAGATCTTCGGAGACAAGAAATGATCGTAATTACGGTTGCAAAGAAACCATCAAAAAAATCCATAACAGATACGGTATTAGAGAATGGTTGTGGGGCTATCAACATATCTACTATCAGAGTGGGTAATCAAGAGAACGCAAAGGGTTCGTCTATTTATTGGATGTCGAAACCACCTACTACTAAGGATAAGCGAGAGGGTGCAAGTGGTGATGTCATCTATAAGGCGGAAGGTAGGTGGCCAGCGAATTTGCTTCTATGTGATATCTCCAAAGAACCCATCGACAAACAAAGCCTTGATGGTGGTATGCACTCTGCTGGACATGCAAAGGCACACGACACGACACGCTCCAATGGTGTAGCAACATCCTTTGGTGGTACGCAGACAGAAAATACAAATGGTGGTCGCTATGGTGATAAAGGCGGTGCATCAAGATTCTTTAAGGTGTTCAAATGATTATTATTACAGTAGCTCGAAAGCCCTATCCCACATCAGCCACAGCTTGCGTCTTAGACAATGGATGCGGTGGCCTCAACATCAACGACACACGCATAGGGTTTACTTCGGAGAAAGACAAATGGAAGCCTTCTCATGCAGAGAGACTGGTCTATAAAGGATACTTGATCGGGAAAGAGCAAAAACATGAAGGCGAAAGACTGGATGGGCAAGAATATGCGCCTACCGTTCTTGACAGTAAGCCAAATGACAACGGTCGATGGCCTGCTAATCTAATTCTCAACCCTATGTCACAGCAGAAGCTGGATGCGCAAAGCGGTATCCAAAAGTCCGGTGTAGCTGGTCAAAACTCAAGGGCTTGGGGCGCAGGGGGTGACGTGGTTCTCTCCAGCTCTGACGATGGTGTCGGATGGAAGGCCAACGGCACAGAAGGCTATGACGATGTTGGTGGTGCATCAAGGTATTTCAAGGTGTTCAAATGATCATCATTACTGTAGCAAAGAAACCAATGCCAAAATCAACCACAGCTTGCGCATTAGAGAATGGATGTGGTGCTTTGAACATAGATGCTTGTCGTATAAGTAATGCAGATGATCAAGGGGATCAAAGAGGAACATCAAGAACCAGAAATCAAATAGGTTTCTGGTCTTCTGAGCACAATGTAGGAACGACGGGAAATGGATTTGATGGGAGATGGCCAGCCAATTTGCTTCTCAACACCATATCACAAGAAGCGATGGATACACAAAGCGGCAACTGTAGGAGCAACCATAACAAAAGCAACGACAAAGCTGGCCATCAAAATCAATATGTTGGCGGCAAAATTCATAAGAAGGTTGCAAGCTCTTGTTACAAGGATTCTGGCGGTGCTTCAAGATATTTCAAAGTCTTTTGATGGGTATAGTGACCGATAAATAGCGAGAGGTTAGATATGCCGATGTATGAATACAAATGCCCCAAATGTGGTCATCAAGAAGAAAAGCTACAGAGCTTCAATGACCCTGCACCCAATTGTGAAAAGAATTGTGATGAGAAGAAGCCGGTCAAGATGAAGCGTCTAATATCTCGCACATCGTTTCAATTGAAAGGTGGAGGATGGGCGAAAGATGGCTATGGGGGATAAGAAGAAGTCCTGTAATGTATGCAACGACACAGGCACAGTACAAGTCTATGATGGGCGCGTACATACTGCTCAATGCGATGTATGTCCGGCTGGGGAGCGATACATCAAAGAGCTCAACAAAAGAGCAAATACGCCCGATCTCGGCCTCGTATTCACTCTCCCAAAGTACTCTGACTTTCCGAAGTCTTAAGCAACCCCATGTCCGACGATCCTTTGATGGGACTTGGCCAAGTACTCAGCCAAGTGGCGAAAGAAGTGGTGCAAGTCTCCGTTATAGAAGTCGATCTTTCTGATGATGGCTTCGATGTGAAGTCGTTCTTCGCCTTGTGTAAGGGCGATGTGTTCTAATACGGCCCCTGTTTCGACCATGTGCAAGGTGCCATCCACGTCAATTTCATAGATTTGTGGTTCAAGGTTCTTCTCAGCGAAGAAGCGGTTGAAAAAGCTGTTAGCGGGAAAGATAGAAGCGAGGTTGTTGTCCATTTTTGTACTCTCTGTTTAGGTTCAAAACATACACATACGAGAGCAAAAAAATGGTGTAACTATTTGAAAAATTTATACAAAGACGATGGATATAGAAGTGAGGCGTATGGCATCGTTATTGATCCGTACATGCACATACATCCCCCCTTCACATGCGAAGCCGCCAAACGTTCCATTTATTGTATTTCCAGAGCTCGTTGCAAGGCGTATATTTCTTGGACCCGCAGCATCGTTGAAGAAGGCATTGTTATACAAGTCTCCATGAAGCAGCAAGGGATCTGCACCTGTTCCGCTTTGGCCTCCCATAGCTGAAGAGAACCTTCGTACAAATATCTGTAGGTCTTCGTTGGCCAGGTCATTGGTTGCACTAGATACAAAAGAACCCGTCAAGATCATCTGAAAGCTCGAACGAGACATTCCAGATGTATCCGTAAAGAAGCGATAATAATTCACCGGAACAGAAAGACCTGTATAGTCTGGGTTCACCCCATTTAGATCGGGCTTATAGGTTGTGAAGTCTTGTATTTGTGCTGCGCTTGGAGACTGAAGCCTACCGTTGAACACCATCGCGTCACCAGCGACAAGTGACTGCTCTGAATCCCATGATGTTGTGAAGTCAGCTTGTAATCGTTTGGCCTCATCATTGAACGGCTCATACGTATGTGTCGATGAAACCCCATACGTATCAATAAGCACCTTGAAGCCATCGGATTTGGGTGCAGATGTAGACCATGGATCTGCTACTGTTGCGGAAGCCGTTGCATTACCAAAGAAGCGATAATTGTTATTGTTTATCGACCAGTTGGTCTTGAGGAAATCGACACCATCATTGTTTTCCTCGTTGGTGTAATTCGAGAAGCCACCACTCCCATTACCAAAAGGAGAAAGGCTAAGAGAAGGAAGGCCAAATTTCGAGGCAGAGAGATTTAGATTTGAAGAGATTTTGTAGGTGTTTGTTCCCAGCCGGTTGATATCCTCCACATCTATTGTGAACTGGGAACCCAAAATATAGTACTCGACCCCACTTAAGTGTTTGGTGTTGATATTCCCAACTGTCTCGGATATACCTACACTTCCCCCGATTGAAGGGGAGCTTGGGTCCGTATCCAAAAACACGGGTTCCATGACAAATGTGTATGTATCTCCCGCGTCTTGGACAGAATCCGAAATATGAACAAGTTTCACATGAAATCTTCCACCATCTGTTCCAAGTGTTCCGAAGACAATATTCATGTCTACTTCTGCTCTTAATTTTCCCTTAAAGCGCATGACATCTTGTGCATATTCTTGTACGGTAAGTGTCAAAGCACCGGAGGGAGATGTATGGACTTGGTTCTGTGTCAAAGCTGGTGTGGTATAAGAATCCAGAACGGATACACCATCCGCCCCAAAGACTTCGATCTCGAAGGTGCTATCACCACCCAGACCTGTAACCAATCCAGGATGTGTAAAAGTGAACGTTGTGTCTCTGGTTGTCGAGAAATTGGTATTGGCAGCATCTCCAACATGAAACGGATTCCCCTCACCACCACTTGGGGTTGGCAGCCTTGTATTGGTTCTTGATGTACTCTCGGACACAAACTGCGCCCCTGTATCACCATCATTGGTCATATAGTGGGATGCAAATGATGGTGGTGGTATATAGACCGTTACACTTCCCTCACCGCCTATAGCGACGACATCTGCGCCCACGAAATTCATAGATGTAACTTTGGCATCTACTTCGACACCTTGATCCAATATCTGTATGTATCCGCCATCATCTTCGCTTACTCGATGCACTTCTACATATTCTTCTGCCGTGAGCGTTACACCTGTGTTGGGGTCGGTACCCGTCATCGTACCATATAGCGTCGAGCTCAAAGCATAGTCCGCTGGGATATGAAACAGATAAATATATCTACCAGTCTCGGTTGGGACGGATACCATCGGTGTACCGGGCGCGACCAATGACACCTTGTCACCATTGGCTTCAAAGGCAAACACTTCGATGGTTGCATCGGTGGGATCTACGGGATCTCCAAATGTTCCGATAAACAGGGCGTGGAAAATATAACTTTCATCTATTACACCAACAGGCATTGGCTTCTCCTACTTCACAAACTTGATTTTGATGTCAGAATCATCGCCATCGACTTTTGACTGAAGATCTTGTATTTGCTGGGCTTGGTCTTGCACCGTTGTGTTGAGCGCACCCACGTCATCTTGCAAAGCTCCAATGGCATCTTGGTTTGCAGAGACACCATCCGCATTGGCTTGAAGCTGGGCTTCAGAGATGTCTCCGACCTGCGCCAACACATCATTCATCAAATCTTCAAGGGTAACAATTCGATCTCGGTTGTCCTCGATGGCCTGCTGCAACAGAGCAAGAAGATTTGAGTTGATGTTGAGTTGACTGAGAAGATCATCAAACCCCTCTGGTTTCAAGTCAGCTACCGTTGTACCCACATACCGAAACCCAGTGATGTAGGGATCTGACACAGAGGCAACAAAATCGGTAGCCAAAAACAACAGACCATTTGCATAATTCCAGATCCAGCCATCGGCTCGGTTCTCCCCCACTCCAGAGCTCCCTTCTGTTGTGGAGACAATCACCCCACCATTGTTTGGGTCACCGTTCCACAGCAAGATAGAGAAGCCATTGGAAGGCGCACCAGAGGCTTGGGGTACAAGGGCAGGAAGCATCCAGTTATCGAGCAGCTTCGACGTTGGATCTCCATATACTTCATAGGCTGCCCATGTTGTCTGGTTTGTACCCACAACAGGACTTAGACGTATGGCATCAATATGCTGAGAGAGATCTTGTACCACCCCATTTAATGCACCACCGAAACCACACAAGACACGTGCTTGCGCCATCGTACCAGCCGGATTTGCCTTCAACAAATCAAGCTGCATCAGAACCTTGGTCGCATCAAGCTGAAACTGAAACGGAAAAAATGTCTCGTACCAAGCGGATACACTATTGGCATCAATGACGCCTGCAGCCAATGCTTTGGTAAATAAATTCAGTCGTGCTTTGTCTGAAAAGGCCATCGCTCTACTCCATCAAAAAGCTGCGAAGCTGTGACTGCAAGATGGAGAAATCGGTCATCGACAGGAGATGTATCTCCGACTTCAGCCCATATTGAAAACGAACCATCACGCTTCTTTTCATGGGCTTACTCTTCACAGACACAACCCCAGAACCCCACTTCAAAGGAACAGGATGTTCTAAGAGCGACTGCACCTCTCCCTTTGTCAATTGATACTCATCGACACGTACTTGGGAAACACGAATACTGATCTGTATGTACCCCTCTTTGTCTTTGACCTGTACCACATCGGAAAAATAGCTCATTCTACACCTCTGCTCTCTCAATTGCAAAGGGGGAAGTATAGGCAAATCAGCGACGCAAATTTGATGGGTATGATCAGACAAGCCTTTTCATTGGAGGAAACATGGTCTGGCTATTTGAATCAACAGAAAATCTAAATCCAATTCTGAGAGCATCCCTCATCACACTTGCGATGACAATCTTCTTCGTCACCTTCGCTGTAATATCTGCCCTCTTTGTCGAAGTCGCAAATCATTACACCGGGAACGGTGGCTGGGGCGCATTGGCAATTATGTTCCTTAGCACCTTTGGGGTCAATCTCTACTTCTGCCTTGACTATCAGAAGAAGAAGCTGGAAGGAGAAAAGTAATGCTTCTCTTTCTCATCGCTTGTGGCTCGGACATCTCCATCATGAAGCGATACGACCAAGAGCAAACAGATAGCTCCGCAGATACAACCACCACAACGGAAGTGTCTGCGGAACCCTCTGAACCCTCTACAGAACCTTCACAAGATACCGACACCAGCTCGCAAACAGATGAGAGCTTTACCATCGGCTATCTGCACTACTATTTACAGCAGATAGCTTGCCCAGCTTGCGTCGGTGCGGCACAAGAAATCACCTTGACGATGACCATGAGTACGCATCATCCAACAACGAGCTCCTACTTCGAGAATATGAAGCCGCATGGTACATGCACCAACCAGCTTTATGGAACATATGTTGGTATCACACCCAAATCCTATGGCTCGTCTATCACCGTTACGCCAAACGGAGGCGGTAGCCCTATAAGCCTTTCAGAATTGGCCACAGGCTCATATACCTCACCTCCCTTGATGGAATACCAATATACAAGAGACACGCCCCACAGCATCTATTTTCAAGGCACAGGAGACATCATTCAAAATGCGTTCATCTCTTCTCATGGCTTTGATGATATCCAGCCTTGGGAGATGAGATATGTTGATCCATCCTATGCGTTTGCTGCGCCCATCTCTCGAAACGGAGCAACCTTCTCATGGCTGCCCTATGGAAGCTCTGGCTCGTTTGTTATCCAGATCGATGTATACACTTG
>MDTG01059215.1_pt1 | contig 14087 bp, 6 predicted proteins | sample 811421 | NCBI WGS metagenome assembly MDTG01 (sample SAMN05326645, study PRJNA326480) | marine metagenome | isolation source: seawater | place: Pacific Ocean: South East | collected 2011 | reverse complement strand
TCATCATCATCATCATCATCATCATATTCTTCTTTCTGTCGGCACTCTGTGAAACGCGGTGAGAAAACTTCTTCTTCGTTGTCGTCATCGTCATCATCGTCAAATATCCACACCGTGAGACAAAGATTTCCAATCTGCGCCGCGTATAATAATAATAGCAATTTCAGTAATTACGAAGATGAAGAAGATTTCGATGAACCAGTGCCTGGACCGGGAGGGCGCATTGAGTCAGATGCCATCAAAAGAAACGTGAGAGATTCGGTGATTAACGCCATAGACCAAAGTCGAAGCCGGAGAGTTACCGCTGGAGACGTCGCATCTTCCTCGGGCATTCAACTCTTCGATGCCACGCAAGCGTTAACTGCTTTAGCTGCCGATACAAACGCTTCTCTAGAAGTTACAAATGACGGAGATTTAGTGTACGCTTTTCCGAGCGGATATAAACAACTGTTGCAAGCGAAGTCATTAAAGTTGAAAACGGAACCGGCTGTAGATAAGGTGAAAGAATTTCTTTCCTACCTGGTGCGGGTGTCATTCGGAACAACTCTGGTGGCATCTGTTGTTATCGTATATACCACGATATTTGCGCTGTTATCCTCGCAGAAAGATGACCGGAACGACCGAAGATCGAACAGAGGTGGCGGCATGATGTATTTCGGTCCTAGATTCTACCCAGGGGATATTTTCTGGTATCTCGATCCGTACTATTACCGTCGACCGTATCGATTACGCGCGAAAGACGAGATGAACTTTTTTGAGGCAGTCTTTTCATTTGTCTTTGGGGACGGTGACCCGAACAATGACTTTGAACGCGAGCGCTGGGTACTTATAGGACAAACCATCGCTAAAAATGGAGGGGTTGTCACGGCAGAACAGTTGGCCCCATTTTTAGACCGCGAAGTTTCTGCAGAACTCTCGGACGAATCGTTTGTATTGCCAGTGTTGACTCGTTTCCAAGGTTCACCGGAAATGGATGATTCTGGAAACATTTTCTACAGATTCCCAGCCGCGCAAGTCACTGCTTTGGAAAAGAAACAACAAAATCGATTAAAACGTAATAGCGGTAGTAGTACAAATGGATTGGCGAAAGAAGAGCGTTGGTCATTTTCTCTGGCTGATCCGAGCCAAAAATTTATGTCTGCGGCACTTGGTGTCGTCAACTTTGTCGGCGTGATTTGGTTAAGTAGTTTGATGTCAGATCCCCAGGTCCTGTATCGCAACGCCGAGTTGGTCCAATCGATTGGTGGTTTTCTTCCGGTATTGCAAGTTTACGCGGCGCTGTTCTTCGCCATTCCAATTTTGCGAAACTTCAGAATCGGAATTAAGAATAAGCAAATAGACCAAAGAAATACCGTGCGTTTACAATCACTTTTGCGTCTAGAGCGCCCGGACGAGAAGTTGCGCAGAAAATTGACTGAAGCGAAATCAAAGGCGAGCAGAAAATTTATGTCAGAGGTGGATTCCATATTTTCGTCGTCAGGGAAAGGCCAAAAAGACAGTTCGGCGCTCGAGTTAGAAGCTTTCGATCGTCGACTGAATAAGGAGGATTAGTTTGATAAAAAGATTGTATTTTGAATTATAATGAATGGAAAGAGTTTAAACACGTTCTTCGCTTTTTTGTGATGTCGGTGATGTACATTAACAATACTCGTAGAATAACAACGTACATGTATGTAGTAATAGTCTATCACGTTCTATTTTCACTTCTAAACGGGCGTCAAGAGAGAGATTAAGTCTGGTCTCGGCGTCGTGCGCATGCCGACGACAATGATGAGTGGAATGAGAGCGTAGTGGATGACTTCTGAGTTGTTGAAGACGTAGTTCGCAGCTTTCGCGATCGATGCTTGAATACTGGTCATTTTTTTACTTTTGATGTCTTTTGCCGAGATGGATACCACAACTACTGCTACTACTACTATTACTTATAATAGTTACGATGTAAACCGTACGCGTTTGAAGTTTTTATGTCGATGCAATCACCACCACCACCACGGCCAACAAGAAGCACAATAGTACTAGGAGTAATAGCAATGCAATGCGGACAAAAAACGCGAAACTGTGAGGAGGTTCTTTCTTTTTTAGTGTGGAGAGAAGGAGGAGGATGGAGAATTTTTGAGAAGAAGAAGGGGAAGAAAAAAATAAGTAAATTCGGGGGACGAGAGAGAACAAGAGACGAAGGCGAGCAAGAGACAAACAAACAAACAAAAAAAAAACAGATCTCCAGATCTCTCTGTTTTTTCCCGCCACCAGCCCTCTTTTCTCCGAGAAAAAAGAAAAAAAAGGCATGAGATGAATCACAGCCGTCTGCATAAATTATTTCTCAATACTCCTCCGCGCGCGCGCCTATATATTATCCCTCTTTGATACTATTTAATAAGACGGAAGACCGTGGAGAATAGGTAAGGAGTATCGCCACCTCAAACTTCTTCTTCTTCTTCTTCTTCTTCTTGACTGTGCTTGCTTTTACGAAGGGGCGAAAGCAGAATTCGATCGCCCAGTTTTTTCGCCGCACTAGACGACAAGTGCGCATGTACTAATCAATTCATTTCTTTATAAAATCTATCGCAAAGAAGGAGAGATGCGCACGCCGACGAAGAAGAGAAAGACACCGATAAAGGAAACTAAATCGGTCTCAGTTTCTACGACGTCGACGCCCGTGAAAACCTCTCCCAAAGCGCGGAGAAGTCTTAAACTTTCTGATGTCGAAGACACTGTTGTGAAAGGGGAAAAAGAAAAAAAAACGCAAAAGAAGAAAATTGTTCCGCAGGCGAGTCCAACCATGGAAAGGGCTGGGAGCACGCGAACGACGCCTAAACGCGCCGCTGCAACAGATGCGAGGAAGAAGTTTGAGCAGCAGCAGCGAAATGGCGGGTTTGAAAGCGACGACGATGTTGTTTTTGGAGATGATGATGATGATGATGATGTTGATGATGACGGTTCGACGAAAATCTCACGTGGGAAGAAGAGGGGCAAAAGGCAGACGCCGACGAAGAAAAAGAACAACAGGAGGACGAATGACTCTTCCGACGATGATTTCAATCACGACGACGACGGTGAGGAAGATTACGAAGAAGAGATATTGGTGAAGAAGAGGAGTCCGAGTAAGAACCTTACGCCGACGAAGAGACGGCGACCAGGGAAGTCAGATCCGCCGACGCCGCAATCCAGGTACGTTTCTATTTTTTCGCCTTTTGTGCGCACACACGTTTACACATCGCACTCATTTCATTTTCGCATTCTTCGAGTTTGTGACGCATTTCTCACCGGCTTTAAAATGCTTTCTTCCATGTAATTAGATCTCTTTCTTCGCCGTCCAAATCGGGCGGCTCGTCCGGGATGAGTGCGTCCGAACGTCTTGTAGCGGCTGGCGAAGAGTTACCGGTGATTTCGGAGCCGGCAGCAATGTTTCACGATTTGACATCCAAAGTTCCAAAGATGAAAGAATTTTTGAAGAAGATGAGTCATAGACCGTTGCGTGTAGCGACGATGTGTTCTGGAACTGAATCGCCGTTGCTTGCGCTCGATAAGATTGCAGACGCTACGGAAAAGCTCTTTGGAATGAAATTGGACGTTGAACACGTTTTCTCGTGCGAAATCGAGCCGTTCAAGCAAGCGTACATCGAAAGGAATTTTTCGCCGCCGATTCTCTTCAGAGATATTCGAGAATTGAAAGAAAAGCAAGCATATACTGCCTATGGCGCATTGGTTGACGTTCCCGGTAATGTAGACATTCTTGTCGCCGGTACGTCGTGTGTCGATTATTCAAATTTGAACAACGAACAAAAGGGGTTGAACGAACAAGGTGAATCCGGACAGACTTTTCGTGGAATGAAAGCGTGGATTATTCGCTGTAAGCCACCTGTGGTGATTCTTGAGAACGTCTGTGGAGCGCCATGGCAACAAATTGTAGACGACTTTGCGTCGTTTGGCTATACGGCTGATTTTCTCCGCCTCGATACGAAGCGTTATTACATCCCACATACGCGCACGCGCGTGTATCTGCTCGCTGTTCTTGGAGACGATCGAGGCGTACTCGCTCAGTGGAAAGAACTCGTCAGACAGCTCGAGCGACCGTCGAGCTCGACGTTGGAAGCATTCCTCTTTGATACAGACGATCCCAGAGTAAATAAAGGACGGCAGGACTTGGCGCTCCCGGGTGAAAAGAACACGCGCGCCGAGACAGATTGGGGTCGATGCCAAAGTCGCCATATTCGCGCCCGTGTTGAAGAAAAGCTTGGTCAGCAACGTCCTTTTACGCACTGGGACGGTGGTTGTCAGCTGCCGGATTATGCGTGGAACGATTGGGGGAAGGCACAAACGGATAGAGTCTTGGATTTGATGGATATCGATTATCTCCGTCTCGCGAGAGATGGCGTTGACGCCATGCATAAAACTCTGGTATGGAACTTGAGTCAGAACGTAGATCGTACGACTGGTTCGGTCGCGCCGGGTATTTGCCCGTGTTTGACGCCGTCCATGGTGCCTTTCGTTACGAACAGAGGTGGGCCTCTCGTCGGTATCGAGGCGTTGTCGTTGCAAGGCATTCCCGTAGATGACTTATTGTTAACGCGCGAAAATGAAAACCAAATGTCAGATTTAGCTGGAAACGCCATGACTACGACGGTCGTTGGTGTTTGCATGCTTTCCGCTCTTACGCTTATGGTGGATAGGCTCGCCAATCACAAGGAGAACAACGAGTTCGCGAAGAAACTATCCGCTTCGTCCAAGGAAGAAAAGTTGAAAATTACAAACGTTATCAGTAAGGCTGAACAAATCAACAAAAATACCAAAGTTATGGGAGAAGATAAGTTAAAGGAGGAACTATTGAATCTCGATTTCAAATCTGAAAAGAGTGTGTTAGCGTTGATGGAGTCAGCACATCGTTCTTCTCGGTTGTGTGTATGCGAGGCGCAAAACGGACTCGCTAGTGACATCGAACGATGCACTAATTGTGATCATACGTGCTGCGTGAAATGTAAGGGTCGACCTACACATTCCTACGGAGCATACAAGCTTGAGCGCGTAACGCCGGATGTGTTTAGCGCGGAGTTGAAGCAAGCGTTGCCGATGACAGTGAAATTCTCACAAAAATTCAATCTCGCTGAGTACGAGTCCAAGTGCTCCTCGAATGTTCATCTTGCTCCAAAATGGAAAGTTTGGCTCGATGCTATGAAAGCGGTTGAGAAAGCCGAGTTCCTTTTTCGTGGTTTGCAGCGCGGGAACGTGTGGCGAATTCACTACGCTTGTCCAGGCGAAGATTTAATTAAACTTGAAGGTCGAATCGACGGTAAGGTGTGTGAATGGTTTGTCATCTTCGAACCGTCGCCAAAGTCAGAGCAAAAGCCAGATGAGATATTTTCTCGACCGCTCGCAAGAATGATTTTAAACAAAGACAAGGCGAAGGATCTTTTGGACGGAAATTGGGAGTTGTTTACTCCGGAGCCGGATGTGTTTCAAGCCCAGATTATTGGGAAAGGCGCTTTGGTAGATTCGTGGCAAGTCACGCTCGGGATGGAGCACGGATCAACAGTTCTTGGCACCGAGAACGACTGGCCACTCAAACGGTTCAACAGATACCAGGTTATCGTTAAGGATGAGGACAAGAAAAAGCTCGACAGGGATATTAGTGGAGATTACGCCTTGTATGAGACTTGCGACGCAGCCCAATCTTCGTTACATCGAAGAGTGAACGGAGAGGAAAAAGGTAGGCGCGCGCTCTATTTCTTTCTCGATCAAACGCGTAATAAAGGCGCAACGCACGATACGTTTGTTTTTGCGGACAATCATCGTCGTTTGATGTTCGATGAGTTCCGCGTTGAGACGTGCCACATCGATACAGGTGACGGCGTGGCCAAAGGATGGCGTCCAAGCGAAGAAAAAGTGGGAACTATTCTCATTAAAATCCGCGGAGAATGGAAGCCGTTGAACAAATCCATAAAGATGGTTCCAATTGATACTACAAAATCGTGCCTGAGTGTTCCTTCGCCCAAGACTACGTTGTCTCAGGGCAATGAATCTTGTAATGCAGCATTGGCTGTTGTCAAATGCACAGTACCGCTTGCTGAAGTGGACAAGCACGCATGGCCTACCGGAGAATTCGAGACTATACGTTTGGATAAAAGTGCAGAGACGTTTAAGAGATTGCATTGGTTTACGTCGCGTCTGGAAATACCGAAGTCGCTGCAGAGATGGAACGACTTGGACTTGAAAATACCGAACAAACATTCTTCCAACAGAGTGTTTGATGCACTGATTTGCTCGAGGTGTGCTCCCGTGCCGCCAACTTTGCGATGGAGTAGATTTTATGGTTCGACTAAAGTTGAAGCGCGCGAGGACCCGCAACAAGCGGCGGAATACGAGCAAGCGCTCAAGTGTCGACCAGCGCCGTTTATTGTTCGTTGGAAACGCGATGGCAATTTTGGTAAGTTTCTCATCGCTATCAATCCGTCCACGCTAGTGCATCGCGCTTTGGCTCACTTGGCGCCAACGATGGAGACTGCGGGCACTCCCGGTAAGTTATCCGCGACTTCGTGGAAGGTTGTTTCTCACGACGAAAAATCGCTCGATCCGTTGCCAAAGTCCTTCGATTTGAAATCGAACAGATTTGATGCTCCCGCCTCGCAACCTCCAAGATGGAGCAAAAAGTATCCGCTGCGTCCCGAACAACTTCGTTCCCTTGGTTGGATGATTGAACAAGAAACTACGACGGAGCCATTTATTGAATCTGAAGTTGCTGAGAGCTTGATTCCAAGACTCGGGTTGCGCATGGACGGGAAGGTGGAGGTGGAGAAAACAGTTCGAGGCGGTATCGTTGCCGATCAAGTTGGCTATGGGAAAACCGCAATTTCTATCGGTGTAATACTCTCAAATCAAATAGCGTTTCCTTCTGAGAAGGAAAGTGCGGTTTTGAAACCCGTCCGTGCGATCCCAACTCGTGCAACGCTCGTGGTCGTGCCCTCGCAGCTCATGCGGCAATGGCCGCGAGAAGTAGAAAAATTTTCCGAGAAGGGCACCTTGAAGACTGTCGTCGTGAAAACCGTTGCGGATATGTCGGCGTTGACGGCGAAGTGTATCATGAGCGCGGACGTGGTTATCGTGGCAACCTCTGTGTTTCGATCAAAGCTTTATTTTGATCGTCTCGCAAAACTTGCAGGGACCAAGGCGATGCCCGATCCCAAGAGTGGTGCTCAGGGTCGTCACTTTACTTCCGACTATAACCTTGCTTTGAAAGGGTTGGGTGATCAAATCGAAGCTCTTACTGATCCGAAGCGTGGCGCAAAGTACATCGCCGAGCACATGAAGAAGGACGTGAACGTTCTTGGTGAACTCACTATGCAGCCGAAGCGCTTGAAAGGCGCCAAGTTGGTTGCTGCCACGGTAGCTGCCGGTGGTGAAGGCTTCATGCACATTGAGGAGATGTTTGCTTCGAAAGAAAACGTATCTTCAAATCCAGTGACGACGTCTGTTCCGGAGAAGCCAATGATTCCTGCGAAGAAGACGGCGACCAAGAAAAGCAAAGTTGCTACGCCGTCCAAGAAAAGTGCCGTTTCCGCTAAGTCTACTCCATTGAAGAAGCAAACTACTCCGAAGAAGGCATCACGTGCGCTCGAATCGTTACCGAATTCTCGAACTGGAACACCCCGCAAGATAGCGGCTGTCACTCCTTCGAAACGGACTTCAGCGCGCAACACACCGCGCAAAAATTATTACGAAGAAGATGATTTCTCAGAAGATACCTCGCGTGGATCAGACGATGATTTTACGTCCGAGGACATTGGCGACGATGATGAAGATGGCTTCGATGTGGATGACGACGATGAGGATTTTGATGACGTCAGGCAAAAACCAAAGAAGAAGAAGAAGAAGAGTGGCACAGCGAATCGTACATTGACTTCTGGAGTAAAGGATTATTGGGGACTTGAAACCGAAGCTGTTCAAGACAATTGGCGTCGAATGGCATCCGTTCCGTTTGAAATGTTCCATTGGAGACGTGCAATCATCGATGAGTTTACGTATTTGAAAAACTCGGACAGAGCAGTCGTTCTTGGGCTCAAGACGCAGTCGCGTTGGTGCTTATCCGGGACTCCTCCGGTTGGCGATTTTGCAGACGTCAAAAGTACGGCAGCTTTACTTGGTGTCAACCTCGGAAGCGATGAAGTTCCAAGGTTCACTAAGTCGGAAATTACTAAGGCGGAATCGTTTCAGTTCTTCAAGGAGAAACCCTCGCAGCAATGGCATCGCAGACGTTGGACGGTGGCGCAAACCTTTATGGATCGTTTCATGCGTCAAAATATCGCAGAGATAGATGAGATTAAATACAAAGATACAAGACTTGATGTGCAGTTGCGCCCAGCCGAACGAGCGATCGCCCTCGAGCTCGATCATTATTTGCAGTCTATGGATATGAAAGCAAAGAAGAAGAAACGAGGCGCCGGTGCTGATCGCGATTCGCGACTTGCCGCCGTGCTTGGCTCCTCCGCGACGGCCGAAGAAGCCTTATTAAAGCGCGTCGCTTACTACGAACTCGATGAAGCGGATGGAACAGCAGTTCGAACGTGCCAAGATATTGTGAACTTGCGCATGAAGCAGCGAGATGCGTGCTTGGAAGAGATTGGCAAGGAAATATGCACCGGACGTATTCTGCAGAACGAGTGTAAAACTTTGAGTAAAAAAATGGAGCAGGATTACGATGAAAGTAGTGATGAATTTCACGTGTGGGAGCAAAACGTCTTTGATAAGATTGGAGGAGTAGATTACGTTGGAGATCCCGAGGCGCACAATATCTTATCGAAGGTATTAAGAGATAACGATCTCAAAGCAGCGAAGAAAGTTGAGACGAAAACGAATCCTCCGCAATACAGTAAAATTGAAGTCATCATCGAAGGTAAACTCACTACTGCGACGATTTTGGAATACAAGGGTCAACATAGACAAAACGCCAAGCTTGAATATAAAAATGCGTCTTCGGGTAAGACGCTGATCACGGAAAAGAACTTGAAGAGAGTTGATTACAAAGTTATCAAGCTGGCACCAGAAAAGACCAAGTCTGATTCGAGCGATAACGTTTCCAAGGTGAACACGTCGAAGAAGATCAAGAAAGATTCCAAGAACGACAAAGCATGGGAGCTTCGCGAGCACACTCATCAGTTAATTGCTTTACAGAAGGAACTTGTCGGTCGTGTCCGATCTTTGCGCTTCTTTCAATCAGTACGTGACTTACAGGCGAAGCTTTCAAACGCCACGATTAAATGTCAAGTCTGCTTGAAGGAAGTTAAGAAATCCAACACTGGTGTGTTATCGACGTGTGGCCATTTCGGATGCCTCACATGTCTAAAAGAGAACGCTTCCAAGCAAGCCTGTGGTGTCGTTGGTTGCAACTGTGCGCAGCGTGACTCATCTGTTGTTTTAGCAGATTCCCTCGGTACGGAGTTTTCCATAAAAGGGAAGAAAGGGAACGGCAGCGTCTCAGTGATTGGTAAACATGGTTCCAAACTCATCGATCTTGTCAATCTCATCAATCGCATTCCAAGCGAAGAGCGCATATTAGTATTTGTTCAGTTTACGGATTTGATGACTCAAGTTGCAAACGTCTTGAACGAAGCTGGGATCAAAACACTAAAATTGAAAGGCTCAGTGCATCAACAAACTGGCGCACTGGATGAATTTCAACAAGAAAATATGAAGAAAGGAAGTGCACGTGTTCTTCTTTTGTTAGGACGAGATGAATCTGCATCCGGTGCGAATTTGACCACGGCAAACCACGCCATCTTCGTTCATCCACTCTTAACTGCGACGAATTACGAATACGTCGCGAGCGAAACACAAGCTATTGGGCGCATACGACGATACGGTCAGTCACGCGAAGTCAACACCTGGAGGTTTATTGTGAAAGATTCGATAGACTCCGAAATTTTCGAGGAACGTACGAGGGAAGCTACTCAAGCATAATAATAATAATAATAACAAAGCGATTAAATACATAATAGCAACCGCGCGCGCACAAAAGAAGAGAGAAAGAAAATGAAAGAGAAACAAAAAGCTATTTTAATATATATTAACAACCATAAGAAACATTTTTTGAGATTGTTCCGCGACCAACAAATTCTCCTTCGCTTCTGAGTATCACGCTTCCTAATGTTTGACTCAACGTGTAAGGCTCCACGCACAACATTTGTTCTAACGAAAGGACGAGTTTCCCGTATTTTGATTTCGGGAGGAAAAGGGGCTTTCTCTTCACCTCTTTGCCTTTTTCGTCTAGAATCGATACGAGCTCTGTAACATGCGCTTCGGTTTCTGTTGAATATGCATGAACAACAACTATTGCGCCAGGGAGTATGGGTCGCTTCAGAGAGTCACTCATTTTTACGTCAATTTCGATTACCTTCGCCGCCCTTAATGGATACTGGTGATGGGAAATTACGGACCCGTTTCTCAAGCCATCTTTTTCTATTCCACACAAACCTACGTCAACGACTTCGCCCACCGAGGCGAATTGAACAGGCTCATTCAAACCTTTTTCTATCCTTTTCACGGTCGCTAACATATTCGCTGGCGTAATGAAAACTTTATCCCTAACACTAATACTACCCGACTCTATTTTCCCGCTAAACGCGCAACTTCCTAAATTATGGCCACTTGAAAATATTTCAAGAACAGGCATTCGTAGAGGCGCAGGTGCCCCTTTCGAAGACGCTCGCGAACTTTTGATAATATCAAGTAAGGACTCTTTTCCTGCATACCAAGGTGCGCATTCTTTGATAAATTGTTCGGATGAAACTATGTTCGCACCTTCCAATGCTGATACAGGCACGAGAGCGACATCTTTCTCGTCATACCCGACTTCATCGCTCTTTAAGAAATCAAGAATGCGACTCGTCACTTCTTCGAATCGACGCTCGTCATACGCACACGAGTCAAGTTTGTTCACGACAACTATTATTTGTGAAACTCCTAAAGCTTTTGCCATGATCGCGTGTTCTTTCGTCTGTCCATTCTCGCCAAATCCTTTCTCAAAGGCGCCAATCGCACCGTCGATGACTAACAGCGCAACATCCGCACTCGATGCACCACTGATTGCAGTTGGAACGAAATCGCGATGCCCGGGTGCGTCATTGATTTGAATCCATCTGTCGTCACGTACATTTAATCTAGCACGTGCTCGTGCTACATCTATGGTAACTCCTCTTGCGCGTTCTTCTGGTAAGGAATCCATCGCCCACGCATATGCGAAAGAAGATTTACCTGCCGCTTTCGACTCTCGCGCGTTTTTCTGGTGCGTTCGTTCGTCAAGCGAGTGCAAAGCTTCTAACAACCTCCCGCATAACGTACTTTTACCAGCATCAACGTGTCCCAAAATGACTAAACACAAGTCTAGTTTGTGTGTATTCTCGTATGCCATTCTTTCTGCGTTGGTTGGGACATAGGAACCTTCATTTTCCGGATTAAGCGCGAGATTCGAGAGTTTCTCCAACGACGTTTTCTTTTTCGTTTTTGTTGCCGAATGCCTGTGCTCTGTTTTAGTCAGCGTTTTCGTTTGCGTTTTTGTCGTGGTCGCCGAATGCCTGTGCTCTGTTGGGTAGTAATAATCATCATCGTATTCATCACCATCATCATCATCGAAATCGTCGTAATAATCGTCCTCGTCCACCCATCCACTCAGTTTCCGACTACTCATGTGGAATTAGTACCTTTCTTTGCCTGCATAATGGGTGTAAAAGCGCGTTACAAAGTGACGTTTTAATTTTAGTAGTTCTTTCTTGTTCACTGTCTTTCTCTCTTTCTGGCTGGGAAAAAACAACAGAAAAAAAAGCAGCGACGAAGGAAGAGAAGAAAAAGGAGTGAGAGAGAGAAAGAACGAAAGAGAGGAAGAAAGTATAACAATCATAACCATGCCATCCGTCTCTTCGAAATCTCCGTTTCCTCCTCCGCCAGAGTTTTACAAACTTTATGGGGGAGTTGAGAATGAACGCGAAGAAGAAAAAACAAACGAGAAGAAGAAATCGTTGCCTCCATTACCTCCTTTAATTCCAAAGCGAGGAGAAACCTACGAAACGTTCGGCGCGACGCATGCGGATCCGTCCACGTTACTCGCGCCGGAACTGTTGAGTAAAGACCCAGATTTCCCGTTTCAAAAGTTGTACGCGATAGTTCCGCAAAACGAAGAAGACGGAGACAAAAAGATCAATACCCACAAAACCGAAATTCAGAACCTCAACAAGCAGACTCTAGAACGTTTCGCTGCACTCGCGAACGATTTACAAAACGCACCGAGTCGAACGAACGAGCGCATAGAGGAAATTGCACTGTTGTATAATAATCTACATCACTTACTCAACACGATACGACCGCTCCAGGCGCGCGAAACAGTCGCTTTTGTATTAAAAGAACAAATCGAGGAGAAAAGAAAGGCGTTAAGGGAGCTGCAAGAGAGCTTGAAATAGAATGGTGTGTGAATGAAGTTGGTAAGCACATAGACGTTAGATACGTAAGAATAATTACGACATTTACAACAAACTAGCTAATGTATTGATACTACTAAGTCCATGGGTAAAAGTTGCTAAATAAGACAATACCGACGAGTCCATATGCGGCGATGAATGACGCAATATTATATTTCCCTCTCTCGCTCTCTTCAGCGCCACATCTTGCGATATAGATGTATGGTGTAGCTAATGTACTAAGAAACCGCATGGAAATTTGTATATGCGTCACTGTTGTGCATAATAAACAACTAAGCAACCACAAAATATCTCCCGCTATAGCTCCAACGGGCGATACAATTTTATTCCGTACAAATGCATACTTCATCAGACAATATACCGACGCCAGTAAAGCAGGAGATGCAATCAGAATATTTGGAATTTGAGAAAAGCGCCATGATTTGAGAAATCCAACGTCCCAGTATTCAGATTGAATGAACGTGTACACGTTCGGAGGAAATTTTGAGCACCATGGTCTTGGTATCGCTTTATTGTTGCTATTGTTGTATCGCGAATGCGTCTCGCAAAAGTTTACATACGCGGCATATTGAACCATAATAGTTGGGAGCGCGATACATATACCTCCAAAGATGTGTGCAGGCAATGAAATCAGTTTTGACCAAAACTTTCTTTCCCGCATAACTACCAACAATAAAGACACGATTTCACAAGCCGGGTATATACCCAGCAAGATACCGTTGGATCGAAAACTCGCCGCGAGAGCGAAGAAAACATAGCTCGCCCCTTTATTCATAAAATATCCCCACGTTATATTAAGTGATTCATCGAATGCGTATACCGTCCCTCGTGCAAATAAGAGAGCGCCATAAGTTGCGCAAAAAGTAAACATCGCTTCCGTGTATCCAGGCGCGAGGTGAAATATTGATGCCGGATTGAAGCAATATAGTAACGCTGCAGTTCTCGCGAAAGACGCGCATTTTGTAGCGAAAGAAATGTCTAAAGCTCTTCCACTTTGTGGATTCGCTAAGAGGATAAACGCGAGCTTCTCCATGTTTGCTACTGTTATAATGGAAACCAACGAGTTTAGAATCAACGCGGTACAGGTTAAAGCGCACGTCGACACTACACCGCGATGGATGAACCGTAAAAAAAATGGCAACGCCGGATAGAAAGCACGAGAGTGTTCATACTCGTAATCACCAACTTCTGCTATTCGAAGAACGTGAACAGCATCCCACACCGCGACGGATTCCACCCGAGCGCAAAATGCGTCAGTCTTTTGGTTCAACGAACTTGAGGTATCATAATCAGAAATGAAAGCATCAAAGGTGAACATCAAAAGTATCATCACGGCTCTGGACAGAAATGCAACGGATACGATATGGTCGCTATTATGATACCTATTAAGTACGACAAGTCCGTCTATTACTTCTTCGTTTGTTTTTGCCACTCGATTTCGTTTCTTCCGTTGTCGAAACATAACTATTTCTTCCTTTTTTTCTTCATTGCGCACGTACGCACGAGTGAAGAAAAAAGAAAGAGTAGAAAGAAAAAGAAAGAAAAATTCCCCAACCGCCAACCGCCAACTTCTTTTAGGGTTTAGGGTTTAGGGTTTAGGGTTTAGGGTTTAGGGTTTAGGGTTTAGGG
>MDTG01049103.1_pt1 | contig 14087 bp, 14 predicted proteins | sample 811421 | NCBI WGS metagenome assembly MDTG01 (sample SAMN05326645, study PRJNA326480) | marine metagenome | isolation source: seawater | place: Pacific Ocean: South East | collected 2011 | reverse complement strand
TAAAGGATAGCGGTGTCAAAGAGGTAGTTGTTGCGCTTAGGGAAGGTTCTTCCAGCAAACAAAAAGCTGAGTCAAAAGGGTTAAAAGTTATGAATTTGTCAGATGCTGCCGCTTGGGCCGATGTAGTCATGGTGTTAACACCAGATGAATTACAAGCAACAATATACAAAAATCATATTGAGCAAAGAGTTAAAGAGGGAACATCTATAGCATTTGCTCATGGTTTAAACATTCACTATGATTTAATAAAAGCTAGAAAAGATTTAGATGTTTTCATGGTTGCACCAAAAGGACCTGGTCATTTAGTGAGAAGTGAGTTTGAAAAAGGCGGAGGTGTCCCATGTTTATTTGCTGTTCACCAAAATGGTTCTGGGAAAGCAAGGGATATAGCAATGTCCTATGCTTCGGCAATCGGAGGTGGAAGATCAGGAATTATTGAAACAACCTTTAAAGATGAAGTTGAAACAGACCTATTTGGAGAACAAACAGTTTTGTGTGGGGGATTGGTTGAATTAATAAAAAATGGTTATGAAACTTTAGTTGAAGCTGGTTACGAACCCGAGATGGCATACTTTGAAACTGTTCATGAAGTAAAATTAATTGTAGATTTAATTTACGAAGGTGGTATTGCAAACATGAATTATTCAATTTCAAATACTGCTGAGTATGGAGAATACATGTCTGGCCCTAGGATTATTAATAAGGAGGAGACAAAAAAAAGAATGAAAGAAGTCTTAGCGGAAATTCAGTCTGGAAAATTTACAAAAGAGTGGATGAATGAATGTGAAAATGGACAAAAAAATTTTCTTAAAATTAGGGAGAAACTAGCTGAACATCCAGTTGAAAAAGTAGGTGCAAATTTAAGAGCTATGATGCCCTGGATATCTAAAAAGAAGCTTGTTGATAGTGATAAAAATTAAGTGAAATTATCTGCAGAATAGATATTTTTTTTGCAATCTGAAGTAGAGGATGTATTATCCAGTATCATAAAAATTTAAATATGAGTAAGGAAAAAGTATATATATTCGATACAACAATGAGAGATGGAGAACAATCTCCAGGAGCCTCTATGAGCGTTGAGGAGAAAATACAAATTTCTCGAGTTTTTGATGAAATGGGTATTGACATAATTGAAGCTGGTTTTCCTATATCCTCACCAGGAGATTTTGAGGCAGTTACGGCAATAAGCAAAATTGTGAAAAATTCAGTACCATGTGGACTATCAAGGGCTTTAAAAAAAGACATAGATGCATGCCATGAGTCACTCAAATACTCAAAAAGGTTTAGAATACATACATTTATTTCCACAAGTCCAGTTCATATGAAGCACAAATTGGACATGTCTAAGGATCAAGTCTTGGATGCGATTAAAGAAAGTGTTACATATGCAAGAAATTTTACTGATGATGTTGAGTGGTCCTGTGAAGATGGAACCAGAACAGATTTAGATTTTATGTGTAAAACAATTGAGCTAGCAATTAAATCTGGAGCATCTACTATAAATATTCCAGACACTGTGGGATACTCAATACCAGAGGAGTTTGCCAAAACTATTACTCATATTAAAAACAAAGTGCCAAATATTGATAAAGCGATCATATCTGCTCATTGTCATAATGATCTTGGTCTTGCAGTTGCAAATGCTTTAGCCGGTTTGTCTGTAGGAGTTAGACAAATTGAATGTACTATAAATGGTATTGGCGAAAGAGCAGGAAATGCAGCTTTGGAGGAAATTGTAATGGCAATTAAAACAAGAAACGATTTAATGCCTTATGATACAGGCATTAAAACAGAATTAATAAGTAAAGCATCAAAAATTGTATCAAACGCGACTGGATTTCCTGTTCAATTTAATAAAGCAATAGTTGGTAAAAATGCTTTTGCCCATGAGTCTGGCATACATCAAGATGGTATGCTTAAAAATAGAGAAACTTACGAAATTATGACACCAGAAAGTGTTGGCGTTAAAAAGACATCTTTAGTTATGGGTAAACATTCCGGAAGACATGCATTTAAAGATAAGTTAAATGATTTGGGGTATGCAAATGTTACTGATGATGTAATACAGAATGCTTTTGGAAAATTTAAGATTTTGGCTGATAAGAAAAAACATATTTATGATGAAGATATTGTTGCATTAGTAGATGATAGTTTAATTTTTGACAATAAATTAAATGCTATAAACCTAAAATCTTTAAAAGTGTATGCAGGGACAGGAGAACCGCAAAAAGCAGATATGACACTAGATGTTTTTGGCGAAATAAAAAGCACTTCACAAACAGGAGACGGACCAGTCGATGCAACTTTTAAATGTATCAAAGAATTGTATCCTCACGAAATGAAATTACTTCTTTATCAAGTTCATGCTGTTACAGAGGGCACTGATGCACAGGCAACAGTCAGTGTAAAGATTGAGGAAAATAACAGAACTACAGTAGGCCAATCGGCAGATACGGATACTTTAGTTGCATCTGCTAATGCATACTTAGGTGCACTAAACAAAATGCTCATAAAAAGGGAAAAAAAAGCTCCTTCTCAAAACATACAACACCAAAAAGTGAAAGGAATCTGATATGGGAATATTTGACAAAATAACAAAAATTTGGTCACAGGATATGGCGATTGATCTCGGTACAGCTAATACTCTTGTAGTTTTAAAAGGACAAGGTGTTGTTTTAAATGAACCTTCAGTTGTAGCCGTAGTGGACAACAAAGGTAAAAAATCTGTGCTAGCAGTTGGTGATGAGGCGAAAACTATGCTTGGAAGGACACCTGGAAATATTAGCGCAATAAGACCATTAAGAGACGGAGTTATTGCTGACTTTATTGTTACAGAAGAAATGATAAAACATTTCATAAAAAAAGTTCATAAGAGAAGTACATTTGCTAATCCAAGAATATTGATTTGCGTACCTACTGGATCTACACCAGTTGAGAGAAAAGCAATTCAAGACAGCGCTTTAGCTGCAGGAGCAAGAAGGGTTCAATTAATTGAGGAACCAATTGCGGCAGCAATCGGAGCAGGCCTTCCAATTTCTGAGGCTACAGGTTCTATGGTAGTTGATATAGGAGGAGGAACTACAGAAATAGCTGTGATGTCCTTAGGAGGAGTTGTATATTCAAATTCATTGAGGGTTGCTGGAGATGCTATGGACCATTCATTAGCAAACTTTATGAGGAAAGAGTATAATCTTATGATTGGAGATAGTACTGCTGAAAAAATTAAAAAAGAAGTGGGTACAGCTATTCCATCAAATGATAACAAGTATGCCGTAAAGGGAAGAGATATTAGATCTGGAACACCAAAAGAAGTTAATATTACTGAAGGAGACACATCAGAGGCTTTGAATCCGATTATCAAAGAAATGATTAATGGAATAAAAGATGCATTAGAAAATACTCCGCCAGAATTATCTGCAGATTTAGTAGACATGGGTTTAACTTTGACAGGTGGAGGAGCATTATTAAAAAATATTGATAAAAGATTTTCAAAGGAAACTGGTTTACCAGTTCACATAGCTGAAGACCCTTTAGCGTGTGTAGCTGTAGGTACTGGAAAAGCATTAGATCAAGAGGAGACTTTTTCGACAGTATTATCTGAGTATTAATTATTATGGTAACGAGTAGAGACGATTTCGTAATAGCTATTCGTTCTGCTTTTATTAAAAAAGGAATTAAACAACGCTTTTCTTTAATAGCCCTAATAGTATTTTGTATAATATTAATTTTTTTTAGTAGTATAAACTTCACCCCTATAAATTATATTAAATCTGGACTAAATGAGATAATTTACAGAATTTCCTTTGTTGTATCATTGCCTGAAAAGCAACTAAACAAATCCCTAATTGTTATAAAAAAACATTTAGATGTCTACGATAAATTTGAAGTTCTCAATAATCAAATTTTAGAACTTAAAGGGCAAAAATATAATGTAGAATATTTAATTTCAGAAAATAATAAACTTAGAAAGTTGATAGACGAATACATTGTCAACTCAGAGGAATTAGTTGCAAAAGTTTTGCTTGATAAAGATAGTCCATTTTTAAAATCTATAATAGTTAATAAAGGCACAAAAGATAAGATTAAGATTGGTATGGCTGTTCTTGATGGTCCCTATTTAATAGGTAAAATTGTTGAGGTAAATTATACCTCATCTAGGGTACTTTTGATTTCGGACCTGAACAGCAAAATTCCCGTAATTTTAGAGCCAGGAGATATTCAGTCAATTTTGTCTGGTACAGGTAAAAGTTTCGGAGAGATACAATATTTCCAAGAGGAAGTAGAATTAAATGATGATAGATTAGTGTACACTTCTGGCGCGGGAGGCATTTTTAAGTCAGGCATACCTATTGGAAAATTAATAAATAAAAAAAATGACAAACTATCTAAAAATAAAATAAAAATTAAATTTTTCTCAGATTTATCACAATTGACATTTGTTAAGCTCGTATCTTTTGAAAAGGAGCTCACAAAGTGAGTGTAGAAACAAAAACAACAATCTATAAAAAAATATTTTCAGCCGCACCTTTAATATTGCTATTTGTTTCTGTATTAAATGAATATGATTTTAATTATATGAACTATAAATATTTTTCTTTCAATTTTCCGTTTATATTAATTTACTATTGGAGTTTAAAAAGAAGTGAAAGTCTAGGATATGGATATATATTTACAGCTGGGTTATTTAATGATGTTGTAATTGGTTATCCATTAGGAATAACAGGACTTACATACTTAATTATTTGCGGTTTTGCAGCTTATTTAAGAAATATTACTTTAAGGCCTAATATTTTTAATGACTGGATGTTTTTTCTTTTAACAATTTTAGTAGCGACATCTATAAATTATTTTCTGTTATTGACTATATTTGCAGTAGACTTTAATTATTACGATTTACTAGGAAATATTATTTTTACATTTCTACTCTATTATATATTTTCATACATTTTTGATTTTTATAGAAAGTTAGTTTTCAAAGGGAAGCAAAATGATTAGTGGAGGAAAAGACTCAAGTATTAACAAGCTTAAAACTATAAACCGAAGAATGTTTATTTTTTCAGCTTTCAAGGGTATTGTTTTTTTTGGTATTGTAGCAAGATTATTTTCTTTACAAATTAGTGAAAATAAAAAATACCTAACATTATCTGATAAAAATAGATTAAGAGAAACAAGGTTACCACCGGTAAGAGGAGAGATAAAAGATTATTTCGGAACAACAGTGGCTGGTAATTTAAAAGTATATCAACTACATGTTATACCAGAGCAAGTAGAAAATTTTAGAAGATTAGCAATTAGACTAAGAGATATTTTAAATTTTGATGAAAAAATATTAAATAAAATATTAGATAAAAAAAAGAAACAGAAACCATGGGAAACAATTATTATATCTGAAAACTTAAGTTGGGAGGAATTTTCAAAAATAAACTATTATTTACACGAGTTACCAGGGGCAAAACCAGTAATTACAGAAGGAAGAAGCTATCCTTTTGGTAATAGTTACACACATGTTTTAGGGTATGTATCTCAAGTAAGTCCAAAAGATATTGTAAACAACAATGTTATAAAAGAAAGAAATGTTCCTGGTTTAAGAGTAGGTAAAACTGGATTAGAAAAAGCTTATGAAAATGAATTAATAGGAAGTAACAGTATTCAAAGGTATGAAGTGAATGCTTATGGAAAAAGGATCAATCAAATAGATTTTCAACAAGGTAAAAAGGGAAACGTAATAAATCTTACAATAGATAGTGAAATTCAAAAGTTAACCACAGATTTACTCAAAGATAAGGCAGGATCCATAAGTGTTATGGATATTTACACTGGAGAAATAATAGCCATGAATTCCTCACCTTCCTTCGATCCTAATTTATTTTTATATGGAGTAGATGAGAAAATTTGGGAGGGCATAAAAAAAGACCCATTAAAACCCCTCATAAATAAAACAATTTCTGGACTTTATTCACCCGGCTCAACAATTAAACCGCTTGTAGCTTTATCTGCTTTAGAAAATGATATTATTAAACCAGATATGCTCGTTAAGTGTGAAGGCAAAGTCGAAATGTATGGTCAAAAATATCATTGTTGGAAAAAAAAAGGGCATGGATACATGAGTTTAAAAAATTCAATAAAACAATCATGTGATATTTATTTCTATGAGTTAGCTAGATTACTAGGAGTTGATAGAATTAATTTAACTGCAGAAAAATTTGGGTTAGGAAAAAAGGTGTTAGGAAATGTTTTTAGTAATGAAAAAGAGGGTCTTATACCATCAACAAAATGGAAAAAGGAAACTTTAAATGAAAATTGGTATTTAGGTGAAACATTTATAACTGGAATTGGGCAGGGATATATTCAAACTAACCCGCTTCAACTTTGTTTAATGACCGCACAATTAGCAAATGGTGGTTATAGGATTTATCCTAAGATTAGAATAGACGAGAATCAAAATTCAGATGAAAAAATTAAAAGTATAATGAGGGAAAATGAATTAGAATCTAGAAAAGAAGATAATGCATTAATAAAAGCTACTGAAGAATTTTTAAAGCCGGATATAAAAGAATATTCACCTTTATACAGGAATCCAGAAAATGTAAAATTTGTATTAGACTCTATGTTCAAATCAACCAACGAAATTTATGGCACATCATACTCCTCAAGAATAGATGATCCAAAATATAGATATGCCGGTAAAACCGGAACATCTCAGGTTAAAAGAATAACTGAACTTGAGAGAGAGTTGGATTTAGATATTTCTCAAATTGAATATAAAAATAGAGATCACGCATGGTTTATTGCATTTGGACCATATGAGGAGCCAAGATATGCAATGAGTGTTTTAATTGAACACGGTGGCTCAGGAAGTAAAGCAGCAGCCCCAGTAGCTAAAAAATTAATGAAAGCTGTGATTGATAGACACGAAGAGAGAGAAAAGTATAATAAAATTATTTAAATATGTTGCACGATACATTCATTTCTAATCAACAAACTTTTTTTCAAAAGGTTAGATCAATGGATTATATATTATTATCATGCATATTATTAATCGGAATGCTTAGTTGTTTTGCTATGTATTCATCAGAGGGTGGGGAAATTTCATTTTACACTAAAAACCATGCTATTAGATTTATTGTATTCTTCATAATGATGATATTCATATCATTTATAAATATTAAAAGGTGGTTTAGTCTGTCATATATATTTTATTTTTTAATTTTAATATTGTTACTGTGGGCATCGTTTTATGGAATTACCGCATCAGGATCTCAAAGGTGGATAAATTTATATTTCATAAATTTACAACCCTCAGAACTAATGAAAATTGCAATTATTGTATGCTTTGCAAGATATTATCATAGAACACAGATATATAGTGTAAATAAGTTTACGAATATTATTTTTCCTTTAATTGTACTTTTATTACCAATATTTTTAGTTATTTCTCAACCTGACCTAGGTACTTCAATACTAATTGCTCTAAGTGGTATAATGGTTTTATGGCTAACAGGTGTGAACATAAAATATTTCGTATTTTCTGCTATTACTTTTGTTATTTCAGCACCATTTGTAATTTCTTTTCTAAAACCTTACCAAAAACTTAGAATATTAAGTTTTATAAATCCTGACCGCGATCCACTTGGTTCAGGTTATCAAATCATTCAATCAAAAATAGCTGTTGGGTCAGGCGGTTTATATGGAAAGGGTTTTCTAAAAGGTACTCAAGGATATCTAGAATTTTTACCTGAAAAACATACAGATTTTATATTTACAATGTACTCAGAGGAATTTGGCTTTGTTGGTTCATTATTTTTACTAATTTTATACTCAATACTTATTTATAGAATTGTAATTATAGGAACAATCTCAAGGAGTTATTTTAGTAAACTTTTTTGTTTTGGTTTCGCTGCGTCAATATTTATTTATATAACAGTTAATATGTCTATGGTTTTAGGTTTACTTCCTATAGTTGGATCTCCTTTACCAATAATGTCCTATGGAGGGTCCTCAATGTTATCTACAATGATAGGGTTTGGCTTAGTGCTGAGCTCTAAAATATATAATCGTCAATTAATAGCATAGTTATTGTAATTAAGTCTAATTTGTCGCTTCAATATTTTTTTGTTTTATCTGTATTATAAATTGTGGAAAAAAAATTAAAAATAGGAATTATAGGAGCTGGAATTCAGGGTGTATGCAATGCTTTGTACTTACAAAAAAAAGGTTTTGATGTAACTTTATTTGATAGGGATGAGCCAGGCAATGCTGCATCTTACGGTAATGCAGGTCATTTCTCTCCTTATGCTTCTGTTCCATTAAATAGACCAGATATACTATCAGATGTACCTCAAATGCTAATAAGTTCAAGAGGGCCTTTAGCACTTAAGTGGAATTATATTCACAAAATGCTTCCTTGGGCTTTAAAGTTTATAATAAATTGTACTGAAAATAAAATGATGCATACAGCAAAGTATATGCATCAAATTTTAAACTTGTCTTTACCTGCTTATGATGAATTATTTGATGAGGTTGATATTGATGGCCTTATAGAAAATAAAGGTATATTGTATGTTTGGAACAATCAAAATCTAAAATCTAGAGACCTCGAGATTAAAATAAGAAATGACCTTGGTGTTAAACAAAATATATTAACTACAAAAGATATTCATGATCTTGAGCCAAATTTAAAACCATTTTACCATGGAGGTGTATTTTACGATTATGCCAGGCATGCAAGAAATCCAAAAAAAATTTTATTAAAATTATTTGAAAATTTTATAAAAAAACAGGGTGAATTTTTAAAGATAGATATTAAAGACTTAAAATTTGATCAAAATAAGCCTGTTTTAACAACTGAAAATCAAAAGTTTAAATTTGACAAATTAGTTATAGCATGTGGGGCATTTTCAAAAAAATTAACTGATAAATTACATGAAAAAATTCCTCTTGATACGGAAAGAGGATATCATATTCATTTTAAAGGTTATGACCATTTAATATCAAGACCTGTTGTCTATTCGAATAGAGGTTTTGGAATGACACCAATGGAACAAGGATTAAGAGTTGTTGGAACTGTTGAGTTTGGAGGACTAGACAACCCAATATCAAAAAAAAGAATTAATAATTTAATTTTAAATGCTAAAGAAATGGTTGGTGGACTACCAGATCACAAAGATGAGTGGTTAGGATTTAGACCAACTTTACCAGATTTCTTACCTATAATTGGCCCTTCAAAAAATTATGAAAATGTTTATTACTGTTTTGGGCATCATCATTTAGGTTGGACTTTAGGTGCAATATCTGGAAAGATAATATCTACAATGATTGCAAAAGAAAATACAAATTTAGATTTAAAACCATATAGTTCTTTAAGATTTGCTTAATAGATGTGATATAAAATATTTAAAGTATGAGAGAAAAAAAAAATCTTACACCAGAGCAAAAAATTATCTTGTTTGATGAAGGTACGGAAAAAGCAGGGTCAAGCGAATTAAATTTAGAGAAAAGAGAGGGAAGTTATCATTGTGTTAATTGTGACGTTAAGTTATTTGACTCTGCTAAAAAATTTGAAAGTGGTTCAGGATGGCCCTCTTTTTTTGAGTCTTTACCAAATGTTTTTGAAACCAAAACAGATTATCATATTGGTTATGCTAGAACAGAATATCATTGCCGAAATTGTGGAGGTCATCATGGACATATTTTTGAAGATGGACCCAAACCAACAGGTTTAAGGTATTGTAATAATGGTGTTTGTCTAATTTTTAAACCTAAATAAATTATTTTAAAGAACTCATTAGTTTGCCGTTTTTTTCTAATTCACGTAACTCAACATAACCACCTACATGATGGTCATCAAAAAATATTTGAGGAATTGTTCTGCGTCCATTTGATTTTGCAGTCATTTCTTCTCTCAAGCTTGATTTACTAGAGATATCTATAACTTCATATTGAAGTTTATTTCTATCCAAAAGTCTTTTCGCCGCCTCACAGAAATTGCACATTGGACCTGAATACATTAAGATTTTCTTCATAGCATTTATATAAGTTTTAATTATAACTTTTTCTACATTTAAAAATCTTTTTTGTGAAACTTTTGTCTCAACTTTTTCCTACTAAGTTCAAATTTTTTCCTGTGTTTTATGCTTTTTGAGCCTACTCTTTTTCTCCAAATTCTAAAAGATGAGGGTTTAAGTGATCTTCTCATAATTTTAATGACCTCCCCCTCAGAGAACCCGGTTTTTTCATGAATGTCCTCAAAAGTGACTCTATCCGCCCAAGCAGCCCATATTATCCAATCTTTACTTGTTTCATTGGGCTCTGGATTCTTTGATTTTGTCTCAGGTCTTAGTTTTTTTTTCATAAAAGCCAAAATTATGGTGGTTTCACCAAAAAATATCTGATATATATTAGTTTGATAGTCCTATCTAGCCATTTTAGCTCCCGGTTTAATGGGACTATCTTTTGAATTTCTAATATTTTAAAAGAATCTTTAACTATAAATAAGCAAAAATTATTCAAAATTTACAATTATCGAGACCATATTTTCATAATTTAACAACTTTTGAGAGAAATGAAATTATTAAGCAATTACAAGTGTTTTTATGTTGCATTTTAGACACAATTAGGTTTTTTCTAAATTTTTTTGAAATTTTTTATGACATTTAGAATTAATAAAATGCTATTAAAAGTTAATTTTTATAAAAATTAATACTTAAGGATTAAAATGAAAAAACTAATTAGTTCTATAATTTTTGCCTTGCTTGTGTCATTTCCAGCATTATCAGAGATCAGTGTAGGACTTTCTGCAAATTATTCAGGATTTTATGGAGAAGGTACTGAGACTGAAACTAACAATGATGGTGGGATAACTAAAACTCAAAGCGCAGGTGCATTTGAGGATAATTACCCAACTGTATTTGCAGAGTATGATGCGGGTTCAATTATAGTTGGACTGAGCTATGCTCACGAAGGAATTGAAACTCCTACGAACACCAACGTTCAAAGTTCTTTAAATGGTGATAAGACTAGTAAGACGAACACAGTTAAAGCTGAGTTTACGAATATTTTAACTGCTTATGCTATTGTGCCTACTCCATTATTTGGTTTATATGTTAAAGGTGGATACATACAAGCAGACATTGCCAGTTTAGAAGTTCTTGGAACAGGTGGTTCTTATCCTAATGCTGATACTACAGGAATTGTTGCTGGTTTTGGTATTGAAAAAGGATTTGGAAATATGTTTGTAAGAGCAGAGGTTTTAGGTGCTATGTACGATGATATAGAAGTTGAAAATGCTAACAAGCAAAAATTAACTGCTTCAACTGAGACAACTGCTAAAAAAGTTAAAGTTGAGGAAATGATGTCAGCTAACGCAACTATATCAGTTGGATATAGTTTCTAAAAACTTAGAACATTAAAGAATTAAAAAAGACCAGTATTTTATACTGGTCTTTTTTTTTGTAACTATATCTTTTAACTAATGTTATTCTCGAAATATGAAACTTGGATTTATAGGCACAGGAGAGATCACTAAATCTGTAATTCAAGGTATTTTGCGTTCCAATATTAAATTTTCAAAAATTTACATATCAAAAAGAAATTCAAAAAATTCTAAATTTTTACAAAAATTGAATAAAAAAATTATAGTATTTTCAGAAAATCAAAAAATAATCAATAATTCTAATTGGATATTTTTAGCTATCACACCAACGGTGGGTGCAAAAATATTAAAAGACTTAAAATTCAATAAAAACCAAAAGATTATAAGCTTTATATCAACATTAAAAATGAATAAACTTAAAAAATTGGTAAATAATAAATGTACTATTGTAAGAGCAATACCCTTACCACCAATATCGATTAAAAAAGGTCCTGTGCCGCTATATCCTAAAAATAAAGAAATAAAAAAATTTTTCGACAAAATTGGTAATTGTTTAGAGATACAAAATGAAAAATTATCTTTAAACTTTTGGGCAACATCTTCATTAATGGCTTCATATTATGAGTTGCTAAATGAAATCTCAAGATGGCTTCAAAAAAAAGGTATTAGTAAAATATCCTCTCAAAAATATGTGGTATCTTTATTTTCAGCTCTTACTGAAAATGCTATATTAAATTCAAAACAGGATTTCAAAATATTAGTCAAGAAATCTCAAACACCAAAAGGTCTTAATGAACAAACATTAAATTACTTAAAAAAATCTGGATTTTATAAAGATATATTTAATTCACTTGATAGAATTTTAAAAAGATTAAAATAATTTTATAATGTCAAAATTAGATTACATATTAAATATTTCAAATTTATATAAAAAATTTGGTGGATTAATAGCAGTAAATAATTGTTCCTTAAAAATAAAAAGAGGTTCAATCACGGGAATAATAGGACCTAATGGTTCAGGCAAAAGTACATTATTTAATCTAATTGCAGGATCTCTTAAACCAAATAATGGTAGAGTTTTTTTCAATAATCAAGATATCACCGGTCTTCCCTCATATGATCTTTTTAATAAAGGAATTTTAAGGACCTTTCAAATTGCCCAGGAGTTCACAAATCTTACAGTACTTGAAAACTTAATGATGGTTCCCCCTAATCAGGAAGGAGAAAATTTAGTAAATGCACTTTTTTTTAGAAAAAAATTCAAAAATCAAGAAGATGAAATAAGAAAAAAAGCTTATGAGGTAGCTGAATTTTTGAATCTCAAACATCTAGCAAATGAAGTGGCGGGCAACTTGTCTGGAGGACAAAAAAAATTATTAGAACTTGGCAGAACCATGATGGTTGATTCTAAACTTGTTTTAATGGATGAGGTTGGTGCAGGTGTAAATAGAACTTTATTAAAAGACCTAGGAGCTGCAATACTAAGATTAAATAAAGAGAAGGGCTATACATTCTGTATGATTGAGCATGATATGGACTTTATAAGTATGATGTGTAATCCTGTAATTGTTTTATCTGGGGGATCTGTACTATTTGAGGGTACATCAGACGAGGTTAAACGTAATGAACTTGTTATTGAAAGTTATTTAGGCAGATCTAATAAAAAATATTAAATTTTATTTATGGCTTTTTTTGAAGGAAATAAAATGACAGCTGGGTACGAAAATGGACCAGACATAATAAATTCTTGTTCCTTAAAAGTTGATAAAGGTGAAATAGTTGCAATACTTGGACCTAATGGAGCCGGCAAATCTACTGCTATGAAAGCATTGCTTGGTCTACTTAAATTAAAATCAGGCACAGTTAAAATTAAAGGTGAAGATATTTCAAATCTCACACCTCAAGATAGAGTTAGAAAAGGTATTTCATTTGTTCCTCAAACTAAAAACGTTTTTGCCGAACTTACAGTCAAAGAAAATTTAGAAATTGGAGCTTTCCTAAGAGAGCAGAATATTCAAAAAATAATTAAAGAAATATATGATCTTTTTCCTATATTATACGAAAAAAAAAATCAGATTGTTGGAGAGTTATCTGGCGGACAAAGACAACAAGTAGCTTTGGGTAGAGCTTTAATGATAAAACCATCTGTGTTGATGTTAGACGAACCTACAGCCGGGGTTTCTCCAATTATAATGGATGAACTTTTTGAACATGTTATCAAGATAAAAAAAACTAACGTAGCAATAATTATGGTAGAGCAAAATGCGAAACAGGCTCTATCCATATCTGATAGGGGATATGTATTGGTTACAGGGCAAAATAAATTTGAAGGAACTGGTCAAGATTTGTTAAACGATCCAGAAGTAAGAAGATCTTTTTTAGGAGCGTAAATGGATTACTTGAATGCAATAATTTTACTTTTAAATTTTACTATATTACCTGCTTTAACCTATGGATCACAATTAGCACTAGGTGCAATATTTGTTACTTTAATATATGGAGTTCTTAGGTTTGCGAACTTTGCAACCGGAGATATGATGTCTTTTGGCACAATGTTTGCGGTCCTATTAACTTATTATTTTCAATCTATAGGTATAAACTTTGGTGTTTTACCCACAGCATTGCTAACAATACCTTTCGCAGTTTTTATGATGATAATCTATATGTTAACAATAGATAAATTTGTATTTAGTTATTACAGAATTAAAAAAAGTCC